>Ga0187847_10000096_pt1 | contig 97567 bp, 71 predicted proteins | sample June2016WEW_4_10_FD_132458 | JGI IMG/M metagenome (GOLD analysis project Ga0187847, IMG submission 132458) | Peatland microbial communities from SPRUCE experiment site at the Marcell Experimental Forest, Minnesota, USA - June2016WEW_4_10 | ecosystem: Environmental > Terrestrial > Soil >...
ACCATTCCACGCTATGATTCGGAGTCATCGTGTTCCAGGCTCGAGAATTGAAGCCTGAACGAGAAAGAGGTCAGCTATGGTAGTTTCCCCCCGCAAGAAATCTGTGCCGGTTAAGCCTTCGCTGTTTGCGGCGGAGGATCGCGTTATTTTGCCTGGCAGCGAAAAGGCTCCGGCTCCCAGCGCAGAACACGTGAAGGCCACTCCGGCGAAGTCGCAGGTGACCGTTTCAGTGATCGTGAAACGGAAAGAACCATTGAAGATCATTCAGCGGACTGGAAGAGCACACGGTCCAGCGCGTGTGAGCAAAACCGAGTTCGCGAGGCGCCACTCGGCCGACCCATCGGCAGTTAAGCAGGTGAAGGCGTTCGCGAAGGAGTTCAACCTGACGGTCGAGCGCGATCCTAGTTCGGCGCTGCGGCGAACGGTTCAGCTAACGGGGTCGGCTGCCGACATGCAAAAGGCGTTTGGCGTGGAACTGAACCAGAAAAAGATCGATGGGACGGAATACCGGGTGCGCGAGGGAGGGATCCACCTGCCGGCGTCGCTGACAGGATCAGTGGAAGCTGTTCTGGGATTAGACAACCGGCCCCAGGCACAGCCCCACTTTCGTTTCCACAAAGCAAGCTCGGCTCCCTCAAGCTATACCCCGCCGCAAGTAGCCGAGGCTTACAAGTGGCCGGCAAATGCCAGTGGAGCGGGGCAGACTATCGGGATCATCGAGCTTGGCGGAGGGTACAAGCAGGCCGATTTGACCGCCTATTTCAAGACGCTGGGACTCGCGGCGCCGGGGATTACCGCGGTGAGCGTGGACAAGGGAAAGAACAAGCCGACGAATGCCAACAGCGCAGACGGAGAGGTGATGCTGGACATTGAAGTGGCCGCATCGGTGGCTCCAGGGGCAAAGATCGCGGTGTACTTTACACCCAACACAGACCAGGGGTTCATTGATGCGATCACGACGGCGGTGCACGATCCGACTCATAAACCTAGTGTGATTTCGATCAGTTGGGGCGGACCTGAGTCGAGCTGGACGCAGCAGGCAGCGACCGCGCTGGATGCAGCGTGCCAGAGCGCAGCGGCGCTGGGCGTGACGATTACGGTCGCGGCTGGCGATGATGGGTCGAGCGACGGAGCGACCGGGAACAACGTCGACTTTCCGGCGTCGAGTCCGCATGTGCTGGCATGCGGCGGGACGAAGCTGGATGCGAATGGGCCCACGATTGTTTCTGAAGTTGTGTGGAACGAAACGGCCAACAACGAAGGTGCGACCGGTGGCGGCGTGAGCAACCTGTTTAGCCTGCCGAGCTGGCAGGCTAACTCGAATGTGCCGGCGTCCAGCGTGAGCACGGGCGGACGTGGCGTGCCAGATGTGACCGGAGATGCCGATCCCACCACGGGATACACGATTCGCGTGGACGGACAAACGAGCGTGATTGGTGGAACGAGCGCGGTGGCTCCACTGTGGGCTGGGCTGATTGCGGTGGCTAACGAGCAATTGGGTACGCAGGTGGGATTTATTCAACCGGCTATTTACGCGGCGAAGGCGGCCTCGGCGTTCAATGACATTACACAAGGGAACAATGGAGCATTTTCTGCGGGACCGGGCTGGGATGCGTGCAGCGGACTTGGGTCGCCGATTGCGAGCAAACTGATTCCGCTGCTGGCGCCGGCAGCTCCGATCAAGAAGAGCGTGTCAAAGAAGGCGGGGACTAAGGCGGCGAAGAAGACGGGTAAGAAGGCTGTGAAAAAGGCAGCGAAGAAAACAGCGGTAAAGAAGAAGGCGGCGAAGAAGAAGACACGATAAGTTGTGGTCTGAAGTGGAGAACTGCCCGTCTGAAGTATCAGGCGGGCAGACTTATATGGGGACCAAGCTTCTTGAAGGTGTATTGAATGCAGTTATAAAGGACCTTTAAGAGGCCATATATAGATGAAACTATCCCACCCTAGAGCGGTTCCAGGATAGGTATACCCTTTCCCGCATTTTACAGGGTCGCCGCTCCTTGGGGTCGCGTCAACTTGACTGCAATACCTTCGGTGCACAGCAATCCTGGAACCGCTATAGGCCCAAGAACAAAGACGCGCCGAGGATGGGGCACCCATTCCACTGAGGAACTGCCGGTCGCTAGGTCACTTGTACTCAGCAGCGAAAGTGTCGGCTTCGTGGTTGAGTTCTGGCGGCGAGGCTGCGCTATTCGTAGACAGGATGATCCGGTAGCGGAAGATCGCGGATTGGTCCTTCTCCAATGTGAAATTGAAGGGAGTTTGTTTGGGGTCGAAGATGCTGCGGCCTAGCGGATTGGCGGCGAAGAGACCATAGCCACGCGCGTGCCAGTATGTCGGATAGCCGGGATTGGCGGGGTGGTCGATGATGGCGATGTTGACCAGATGATCGCCGGTGTGGCCGGTGAGGGCGCACCAGCGGCCGCGGGTTCCCCAGGCTGCGCCACCTTTGACGCCTTCGCTGGTGAGGTATTCGCCGGTGGCGGGATTGGCGCCTGCGTCGGTTGGGGCCGTTGCGACTTGAGTGGGATTTCCGTTGGCATCGGTGAAGACGCCGCCTTTTTCAGTCGGGGATTCCAACCAGCGGGCTACGCGCATTCCGAGCAGACCTTCCTTGTCGTCGTTGAAGACAACGCGGTCGAGAGCTTTGAGAGTTACAAGCTGATCGATAACTCGGGCGTGATCGCGACGAGTGAAGATATAGTGCGTTGTCTGGTTGAGGATGGGTTGGTTTGTTCCGGCGATCCAAGTTGATTCAACGACTAACTCGCCGCGATCGGGACCGCTTTTTGTGGAGACGATTTTGGTGTGGAGGATGGTACCCATCTTGGCGCGGTTTTCCGGCTTGATAGCGTCGGAGTTATTCCAGAAATCAAAGCCGTTGGCGTTGCCGTAGTTGAACCAAAGGCCTGCGTGATGGGGGTGGTCGACGCGTTCGCCGGGGCGGGGTGAGAGCGGGAAGCCGCGAGTGATGGTTGTGCCGTCGCCGTCGATGAGCGGATAGAGAACAGGCTTTTTGAGCGTTGTAGGCCAGATGTAGGAGGTGAAGGGTCTGCCGTCGATGGTGATGTCAACGTGGCGGTTGGCTTCGTCGGGGATAACTTGAACACCTTTGATGTTGGCGGTGAAGGCTGAGCAAGAGAATGCCAGGGTTGCGGTGAGAAGAGTAAGTGTAACTAACTTAGGCAAAGACCTTGCCTCCTGCGATGACTTGCTGGGTCTTGTCGTCGAAGGTGACTTTCTGGCCAGTCTGAATGGCGGCGACATTCATGCAGAGGGCGACGGAGTGGCTGTAGCCGGCTTCGATGGAGGCATTGGGGGTTTTGCGAGAACGGACACACTCCATCCAGTTGCGCATGTTCGCGGAGGTTTGCGGATCGCTATGAGTGTCAGCGTCTGTGGCGACGGATTCAGTTTTTTCAACGAGTGAGAAGCTATTCAACAAGTTAGGCTTCATACCCATTTCAGCGGCGGAGCGAGCACTTAGTCCGCCAGTGGATGTGACGGTCTGCTTGTCCATATCGATCATGCCGCCGTTGGAGTAATAGAGCTCCTTGACGCCGCCGGCGGAATTAGTGAAGCGCGAGGAATACTGAACCTGAAAGCCTTTGCTGAGGTCGTCGAGCGGGCCGTAATCGAAGACGGCGGTCATGGTGTCCCAGTTCTGGCGGCCGTCTTTCCAGAGGTAAATGCCGCCGTTGGCGACGACGCTGCGCGGATGCGGCAGGCCCGTGAACCAATGGACGGTGTCGATTTGATGGACGAGCCACTGGTCGGGAATGCCGGAAGAGTACGGCCAGAAGAGACGGAACTCAAGATACTTGCGGGCGTCGAATGGCTCGTGGGGATAGTTAGTGAGATAGCGCCTCCAGTCAGTGTCTTCCTCTTTCAAAAGCGGGACAACATCGGGTCGACGCCAGCGGCCGGGTTGGTTGACATTCCAGGTCATCTCGACCATGACGATGTCGCCAAAGGCGCCGGACTTGATGTACTCGGCGGCCTTGATATAGCTGGGAGTGGAGCGGCGCTGGGTTCCGACCTGGACGATCTTGCCGGATTTGTGGACTGCGGCGCGGAAGATGCGGGCGTCTTCCATTTTGTGGGCGGTAGGCTTTTCAACGTAGGCGTCGCGTCCCGCGTTGACGGCTTCAGTGCCGTGGAAGGCGTGCTGGAAGTCGGCGGTGGCGATGAGGACAGCGTCGACATCTTTGCGGGCGTATAACTCGTCGTTATTGCGCATGGGAACGATGGCATCGCCGGAGAGCTTCTGGATGTAGGCTGCGCCTTCTTCGCGGCGGCGGCTCCAGATATCACTGACGGCGACGAACTGGAAGTTCATGTCCTTGGAGTTTTGCAGGAAGGCGGGAATGAGCGCGCTCTTCATGCGGTCGCCGCACCCGATGACGCCGACGCGGACGCGGTCGTTGGCGCCGAGGATCTGGTTGTAACTGGATGCTGCCCAGGAGATATTCGAGGGGATTGCGGTTGCAGCCAGCGCGGCGCTGCCTGCCTTCAGAAATTCGCGGCGACTATTTTCGTTGAGCATGTATTTCTCCTGTTTATTGGAATGACGGGCGCTGCGGGCTGCAGGACCCACCGTAGTGAAGATGTGTTAGCGGAGGAGCGACGGCAGTACATTGCTTCAATCAGCATTCGATCTCGATTGGAGGGCCGCATCTTTCCAAGACGACAATTTTACCTAAGAAAAGCAGAAGGGGCCGGATTTCCCGGCCCCTCTGGTTGAAGTTAGTTTGTTCGGCAGTTAGAAGGTTATGTGTCCTGCGAACTGGTACTGCCGAGGATTGTTTGCCTGGCCAGTCACGGCGCCAAACGTACCACTACCACCTAATGACTGGCCGATTGCGCCGCCCGCTCCATTGGTGGAAGTGCTGCCGAACCAGACGTGATTGCCAGTGTTGAAGGCGCTGGCCTCGAACACGAACTTCACGTTCTCCTTGTTCCAGAGATCGAAGGTGCGGCGGACGCTGGTGTCGAGGTTGTCATTTCCAGGTCCGCGTAGTCCATAGGGAGCGGTGCGGGCCGCGTTGCCAATGACGTATGGATTGGTGAGTGTGCCAGCTGTGCCGGAAGTCGAAGTGCCGGAAGCAGTAAAGGCGGCGGGGTTGATGTATTGAAGCGAACTCAGGTTGAGCCTGGTAGCTCCCTGGCCCCAGCCGCCGTTCTGGCGCGCAGAGCCGGTGAAGCCTGGTGTCAATGCGGGCATGCATTGCTCGCCGACAGAGTTACCGGAGCAAGTGTTCTGGATGATCGCCAGCGGATTGCCGCCGATGTAGGTGAAGATACCGGAGATGCGCCACCCGCTAGCGAGGGAGCGGACAATGGCACTGTTATTGCCAATGTGGCCCCTGCCGAAGGGCAGGTCATAGGTTGCAGTGCCAGTAACATCCTGACGCTGATCGAACCCGCTGAGCGAGTAGTCGGCTTTACCCTGCGCGTAGGCTTTTCCATCGGCGCTGACATTCGCCGGAATGGCGTAGCCGGAGCGGAAGGTGCCTGCATTGTCCAAGCTCTTGCTGAATGTGTAGTTCAGCATCATGGTAAGCCCATGAGCCAGGCGCTGATTGATGGAGAGCTGCAAGGAGTGGTAGTTGGAGTTACTGACCGCGTCAACTTCATCGGTCAGGCCCGAATACTGCGGGAAGGGCTTGAGCATCTGGGAGAATGGCTGAGTTGTCGGGAAGGTAGGATACGGCAGGCTCAGTCCGTTGGCTGCTAGGTTTGCGGCAGTGGCGGTCTCAGAGAGGTTGGCTCCCAGCGACAGCCATTTAGGATCCATCAAGTTGCCATAGTATCCCCGCTCGGTGGTCCCTGTGCCAAGGATATGGTGACCCTCGTTGCCGACATAACTGACGGTGGCGGTCATGTCCTTGGTGAGGCTACGCTGCACGCCGAAGGACCACCCGGTAAACTCCGGAGCGCGGCCACCAAACTTCGGATCGAGATAGCCAAGCGTAGAAGAAATACTGTCGATGGTCCCGGTGCTGGCAGTTGAGTAAAAGGTTCCATAGCCGGGATCTTGGATCGGTGGAACTGTGTAGGAGTATCCAACACCTCCGAAACTGGTGTTGGTTGGGTCGTTGGCATAGGTCAGAACCTTGTGTCCAGCCTGAGCGCTGAGGGCGGGGTTGCCATTCAGATAGAACGCGGGAAGAACTACGCCAGGGCTGGGAGGATTCGGGGCCGCCGAATAACCAAGTATGAGCGCTGTTCCGGGCTGGGTGGAATTGGCCGTGCCACCCGTACCGCCACCCAAGGCGTAATACATGCCGATTGAGGCGCGGACTACGGTCTTATTGTCGACGGCGTAGGCGAGGCCCAAACGCGGACCCCAGTTGTTGTAGTAGGTGGAGATGGGAGTTGATCCGTTACTTCCGCCGGCGAACTGCAAAGCGCCTGCTGAACCGGTGTATGGGTTAGTGACGTTGGGATTCATGAACGAGAAACGGTTCTCCGCTTCGTGGAAGGGTGGCAGGTAATCCCAGCGAAGGCCGGCGTTGACGGTGAGCTTGTTGGTGACTCTGTAGTCGTCGTTCGCGAAGAGGGCAAAAGGTTGGAAGCGGGTGCCCGTTTCGGTCGCGATGGGAGCGTACTGGGTGTAAGTGGACGAGTCCATGGCGCCGATCATGAAGCTGGCATAGTCCCATCCGCTGTTACCCAGTGCGGTCACAGTGTTGTTGCCCTTGAAGCCCTCTGTTTCCTTCAGCGAGGTTCCCAGGGTAAGCGGGCTGGTCCCGGTTCTGTCAGCCTCGAAGTTATATTGAAGCCACTGGTACTGGCCGCCAAAGGTGAAGGCATGTTTGCCACGAATCCATTGCACATTGTCCAGAGCGACAAAGTTGTTGGTGACGTTGCCCGCGGAGGCCGTCGGTCCCCACTGCGTAACTTCGCTGAACTTGACGGTGGGGAAGCTTTGCGAAACCTGTCCACCCGGCAGGCCGGTGATGCCGAAAGCGGTAGCGGCCCAGGCAGGGTTAACCAAGCTCGGATTGATGGCCGGTGAGTAGTACTGCATGGCCCCATACTTAAACTGGTTAACCAAGGAATTGTTGATCACGTAGGTGTGCTCGAACATTATGTCCTTGGTGATGGGTCGATAGATCTTGCCCGACTGATATGGAAGTGGCTCCAGATTTGTGCTGGAGGCTGAGCCCTGGACAGTTCCAATCAGACCTTGGCGACCGGCGCCCACGATCACGCTCATCTTCTGCTTGTCAGAGAGGTCGTAGTCGAGCCGTTCCGACTGGGTCCAGTTATTGAGGCCCCAAGCGACTGAGCCGAGATAGTTGCTGGTGATGTTTGAGTTGGTAGGAGCGGGGAGATACTGCTCCATGGCCTGTGCGATGGGCGAAATCTCAGATGCCGGGATCACATTTGCCCCGGTCTGGCCGTTGATTCCGGGCCCCTGGGTTCCGGTACCGGCATTGTAAGCCGTACGCGAGCAATTTGAAGTCGAGACACAGGTCTGAGTTATCGGGTCGTAGATGGTCTGTGCAGTTGTCTCGAGGGCAGGGTTCATCAACTCCGAGAAATTGCCGCTCCGCATAAGAGTTGTGGGAACGGTGTAGAAAGAGGGGTTGGTTGCGGTCGTATAACGGAATCCCAGATAGTTGCCGAAGAAGAAGAGCTTGTTCTTCCAGATAGGACCGCCCAACGAAATGCCGTACTCATTCTGATGCTCCGGCGGAGGCGAGTTGAAATAGACGTTGCCGCCTCCAGCGGCTTTGCTAGCAGCAGTTGCCACTGTGTTCAGGGCCGGCAGGAAGCCAACGGCATCAAATGCCGTATTGCGCAGCACGTCATAGACGGAGCCATGGAACTGTTTGCCGCCGGACTTGATGGTGTAGTTTTCGATTCCAAGACCGCGGTACTCGGCAGAATAGGCAGAGGTCTTGAGCTGAAACTGGTCGACGGTCTCAACGGAGAAAGCAGACCAGATGTAACGGGGATCGCCGGCGACCGAAACGGAGGTCATGGGAATGCCTTCGAGATACATTTCGGAGGAGTTCTGGTTGCCATTGATGACCATCGGCTCGTCGGTCTCGTTGTTCTTGGTTTCATTGGCGGTGACGCCAGGCATGAGCGCAGCGAAGTCGGTGGCGCGGCGCTGATCGGCAGCACCCGCAGCACCCATTTCGAGCGGGAGGGATTGGTAGACTTCGTTTTCCATCGCGGCGCCGAGCGTGGCGTTTTCAGTTTCCAGCGGTGGGGGTTCATCTTTTACGGTGATGGTCTGGCTCGCTGCGCCGATCTGCAGTGTCAGATTGAGGGCGAGGGCCTGCATTCCATCCAGGTGAATGTCTTCGCGCACGAGGGTTTCAAAGCCCGCCGCAGACACCACAACGGAATAGTCGCCAGCGTCGAGCGGGGAGAGGTTGTAAAGGCCGCTCTTGTTCGTGATGCGGCTGGTCTCGACGCCCGTCGCAGTGTTCTGCGCAATTACTTTGGCGCCCACGACCAGGGCCCCGGTTGAATCGGCGACCGTACCTTCAATGGCTCCACTTCCGCCAATCTGCGCCTTGATGGTCGACGGCGCCAATAGTGCAATGAACAGAAGAACCAGCCATCCGAGACCCATACCCCTCAGGGCTCCGGATCGCGGTTCGCGCAATGCCTTACTCACACAAAACTTTCTTTCAACTGCAAACTGCCTCATACAAGCCTCCAAAGGTTGGTGGTAGGTGCCAAAAATCAACCTATCTTTCAGGGGTTTGTCGCTGTACTGACGCGCCACTGAAAGCACAAGGTTTTTTTATTGCGAATCAAAACACACGTACGGAATTACAGCACAAATCTATATAGAGGTCAGACCACAATTGTCAAGTCAAATTAAGTGCGGCTTAATCGCCTGACAGAACTGGATACGAATGAATAATTTGCGTTTGCAACAAAAAACGCAGATCTTGTCGATTGGTCAGACCTCTTGTGCTATCAGTGCTTCCCCCCATTTCCGGGCAAATCCCTCAAGTGCTGTTGAGCCGTATTCGAGTTTTTCCCAGGGATATGCCCCGTGGTTTCGGGCCCATTACCCCCATGGGCCTCCCGCGCAAAGTCCGCTGTGCCCGGAGCGGCACCATTCACGGTTGTAGTGTATTGTGTCTGCGCTGTCCAAACGGGTGAGCACAATCACAACACGCACAAACACAAAATGCACCTGCCTGAGACTTTTGCGGTTACCAGCGTGTCGGCTCCAATCGAGCCTCAATTCCCCCCACTCATCACGCGGTACAGGCGTACAGAAACATCTCCGTACGGTCTCAAGGTTGACTACGGGCTTATAGCACTTTCAGTATTTGCCTGCTTGAGGCGGGGGTCAAGCGAAGTTAGGGATTGGGATGATTACCAAAGGGTAGAGTTCTTTAGTAACTTTTAGTAACCTAATCCGATCTCAAAGCCCATTTTTTGCTCGCTGAATGGGGGACTCTCTGGAGTAATTGGAGCGGCTGCGAGTCAGGCGGAGGGGGCGCGCATGGCGTCGAGTGCGGCGGAGAGATCTTTGGCGAGGGATTGCTGTGATTCTTCCGCTAGCTTGGCTTCGCGACTGGTGACATAGAACACATCAATTGCGGTTTCGCCCTCGGTGTCGATGAGGGCTACCTTGATGTCGCACTGGTGAGTGCTGAGGGTGAGGGCGATCTGGCGGAGCAGACCTGGGACGTCCTGAGCGACGACTTGCAGGAGCGTGGAGTGGGTGGAGGACTCAGAGTCGAACTCTAAGCGCGTGGCGACTTCAACTTTGAGGTTTCCGGGATGGTTCATGTGACGGCGGGCCTCAAGCAACTGCTCGACGGAGACCTTTTGCGCGACAACATCGTGGATATTGGCGAGGAAGCGGTCTTTCTCGCTGGGATTCAGTTCGAGGGTGTGAAAAACGTCAGTAAAGTGGAAGCTGTCAACGATGACGCCGGCCTCGTTGGAGAACGCGCCAGCCTTGACGATATTCATGCCCCAGGCGGCGAGGGCACCGGCTACGTCAGCAAAGAGGCGGGTGCGATCGCGGGTGATGACGGTGAGATCGAAGAGCTGTCGGTTGGGACGGAGGTCGAGCTGAACAGCATCCTGATCGAGGTTGAGGGCCATCTGGAAGTGGTGACGAATCTGCTCGGGGAGGCGGGTTTGCAGATAGCGCTGGGGAAGGCCTTCGAGGAATTGTCCTAACGCTTCATACTGCGCCGCAGGCACCATTGAGCGGAGACGATTGAGGAGGGTGGGGTCAATTGCCGCGCGATAGCGGACCTCGTCGACAGAGCGGTCCATAAAGTTGGCGGTGGCCATGTAAAACTGCCAGATGTTTTCAGCTTTCCACGGCGTGAGGGCATCGGGGTTGACGGCCTTGATGTCCGCGAAGGTCATGAGGGTGAGCATTTTCAGGAGCTGAGGGCTGCCGATTTTGTCGGCGAAGCCGCGCACATTTTCCAGGTCGAAGATGTCGCGTCGGAGGGCGTTGGACATTTCGAGATGAAGGCGGATGAGCTTGAGAATGGACTCGCGCTCTTCGGAGTCGAAGTCGAGACGGGCAAGGAAGGCGTCGGCCAGTTCGACACTTTGGGAGGTGTGTTCGCCTGTGCGGCGGGCTTTGCCGGTGTCATGGAGCAGGAGGGCTAACAGAAAGAGGTCGAGGCGATCGATTTCGGGGAGGAGCTGGGCTAGTCGCTGCTCGTAGTCGTGGGTGGGCTGACGAAGGCCGTGGACGTTGTCGATGGTGAGAAAGGTGTGCTCATCGACGGTGTAGCGGTGATAGCTGTCGCGAATAACCAGGGCGTCGATGCCATGGAACTCGGGGATGAGCATTTCGAGAACGCCGAGCGCGTGCATGGTTCTTAGCGCATGGGCTGCGTGAGGGCCGAGGAGAACTTCGCGGAGGGCGTTCCAGAGGTAAGGGCCTTCGGGGATGTGAATGGCGAGAGCGGGCAAGGCGTCGGTGATGCGGTCTTCAGCGGCCTGCGAGAGGGTGTAGCCGTGGGTGGCCATCAGCGAGAAGATGCGCAGGATGGCGGAAGTGTCATTGAACTGGGCGCCGGGAACGATGTCGATGCGACCCTGGTCGAGGAGGAAGTCGGTTCCAGCAATGGGAGTGCGGCGACGACGGAACTGACGATAGAAGCTGACCGGGGCGGGGAGATGTTCCATCAAAAGAGCGGCGCGACGGTAGATGATGCGGGCATGGCGGTAGTAGGTCCGCATCCAGTAGCTGGGGTCGGCGGTGCCGCGGGTTTCAAGGCCGATGGAGTTGGCGGCGGCTTCGTCCTGGGATTGCCAGTCGAGGGTATTGTCGTCGCGGCCGTGGCGGAAGTGGAGGAAACAGCGAGCGGCGGCAAGGAAGTCAAATGCTGCTTCAGCGTCGCCGCGTGCGCTCTGGAAGACTCCTCCACGCTGCCGGGGCCATTCTTTGGTTTCCTTGAGATGGAAAAGAAGAGCGAACCAGACGGCGAGGTGGTAGTCGCGCAGGCCGCCGGGACAATCCTTGAGGTTGGGTTCGAGATGGAAGATGGTGTTGCCGTACTTGGCGTGGCGCGCGCGGGCGATTTCACCGAGCTTCTGAGTGATGGTGTTCCACTCGCTCAAAACAAGGCCGGGAAAGACTACCTGGTGGAGCTGCTGATAGAGAGGGAACTGGCCTGCGAGGAAGCGGCGGTCGAGAGTGGCGAGAGTGAATTCGAGGTTGTCGGGATCGAACTTGCCGGCTTCCTTGACGGTACGGGAACTGGGACTGGCACGGAGACCGATGTCCCACATGCCCTGGATGATGAGGCGAACCGCATCTACGGACTGCGCTTCGACTTTTTCGTCAGCGAAGGCAAAGAGGACGTCGATGTCGGAGTAGGGGAAGAGGTCTTTGCGACCGTAGCCGCCCAGGGCGAGGAGAGAAATGTTGAGGGATGGCTGCCCGGCAAAGGCACGACGCCACATTTCGATGAGAATTCGATCGACCACGGCGGAACGTCGACGGATGGCCGCGGTGCCATCTCCAGTGCGCTCACAGGTCTGGCGGACAAGCGCCATCTCTCGCAGATACTGCTCCCGTAGATCGTCAACCGCGAAAGTGACTGGAGTCATGAGTATTTTCGTGTGGCTTGCCGAGGCAAGTTGGGAATTGTTAACAGAAGAACAAATGTTAGTGTCCATCGTAGCAAACCCCCGCGCGGATGGACTGCGCGCAAGGCCAAGATTCAGCGACTATTTTTCAGATGGACCGAGCGGGAGGTCTCGGTTTGGAGCGCCGCCGCCACGCTAAGAGCGCGGGCATCAGCGAGACAAACAGGGCGGAAAGAACGGCAACCGTCCGCGCGAGGATGTCCATCATGGACAGTATCGGGGTGACACGTTTCGGCGGAAGTGTCGCGAGCCAATTGAGCGTCTGCCAAGGCAACCAGGCGAAGAGAATGAAGATCAGGACGAAGCCAAGCGAGGCGATGAGGACGGCTGCTGAGACGGACTTGAGGAGACGGCTCCGGTCAATGTCGGTGGGTGCGGCTGAGTCGCTTGGTGAGTGAGCGGTCATTTTGAATTCAGAGCTAATGCGGTTGGATGTTTTGGCTGGTAGAGACCTACTTCGCTTCCGCCGGAAGACGGAATTTGGTGATCGAGCTCTAGCGGCTTTCCGAACTTGCAAACAGGGTACGCCGTTCTTGCAGAGTGCGGCAATTCGTGGTTCGGATTGTCGTCCAAGGTCTCAAAGTCGAGACCGTGGAGCACCCATCTCTTATCCGATGCAGAAGTAGGACGAGCTCTTGAGTTTGGATTGATGTTCTCCCACCCATCGCGCGATGAGGCTGCTCGATGGATGGGGCATCCAGTTCTTTGTGACGAATGAGGGTCTGTGGGACGTCGCAGTTACAGCGCGGTCTCGCCGCGCTCGTCGTTGCGGATGCGGATGGCTTCATCGATGCGGCTGACGAAGATTTTTCCATCGCCGATGCGTCCGGTGCGGGCGGCGCCGATGATGGCCTGAACGGCTTTCTCCTTCAAGTCATCTGTGAGGACGAGTTCGATCTTGACCTTGGGCAGGAGGTCAACGGTGTATTCGCGGCCACGGTAGAACTCGGTGTGGCCCTTCTGGCGGCCATGGCCGCGGGCCTCGAGAATGGTCATCCCTTCGATGCCTGCTTCGAGCAGTGCATCCTTGACGGCATCCAGTTTGGAGGGCTGGAGAATGGCTTCGATCTTGAGCATGTTCTAAATGCCTCGTTTGACAGCGTAACAGGCGGGGGGGCTGATTGGCCGGGTCCCGCCTGAATTTGTTTGTTAAACCGATTCGATTGAGTCGAATCGGGGAGAACAGAAGCAGGTCCTTCGACTCCTCAACTTCTCGGCTCGCCTGTTGAATTGGCAGGATCGGCGGTTAGGGACGACAAGCTTGCAACGTTGGATTCCGCCACAACACTTTTCGCCGCGTCATTTTGAACCCCTTTTCATGTGCCTTAAGCGCCATCCAAGAGCAATTCCCAGCAGACCAATCATGGCGGAAGCCGCAGCGGCAAACCGCGCCTCATGGTCAAGGTCAGGAAGTGTGACAAAACATTGCCCGTTACCTTGACACCCTCCCCACACGAGCGATGCGAGGAGGCATGCTAATGCAAGCGCACAGCAGCCCAAGATCAGCGATGCGCAACCGATGATCGAAGCCATTGATGCTTTCACATTCACCTCAACAAAGAATTCCCTGGATGGCTTTTAAGCTTTCCGGAGCTTGTGTCCAGCTCGCTGTGCGATGACCCCCAATACTTGGGCCTAGGATGATCACTCTATTTGTGGTTACCATCCTTTGTTTCCCCCGCAGTACAGCCGGTCTGGAGACACGGCGCTACACTACGCATTCGTTCGCTCCAGGACGGTTTCTCATGAGTTGAAGTCGTAACCTTCCTCGTTGTGTTGCGAGAGGTCGAGGCCGGCAGACTCGTGATCGGGCGAGACGCGCAGTCCTATGACCTTATCGATTACGAAGAGCAGCATGAGGGTTCCGACGATGGAGATGCCCCAGGCGATGGCCACTCCGGCGAACTGGTTGAGCAACTGGTGCCAGTTGCCATCGACGGCTCCGGCGGGGAGGGGCTTGCCGGAGGCGTCTTTGCCGAAGATGGCGTTGATGGCGCCGGTGGCAAAGATACCGGTGAGGATCGCGCCGATGGTGCCACCGGCTCCGTGCACGCCGAAGGCGTCGAGCGAGTCGTCGTAGCCGAGACGGCTCTTGACTTCAAAGACCATGAAGGGACAGAAGAGTCCGGCGATGAGGCCGATGGCCAGCGCGGAGAATGGCTGGACGAAGCCGGAGGCGGGGGTGATGGCGACCAGTCCGGCGACTGCTCCGGAGATGGCGCCTAGAGCGGTTGGTTTGCCGTTGTGGATCCACTCTGCAACGGTCCAGCCGAGGGCGGCGGCCGCGGCGGCGAAGTGGGTGTTGACGAAGGCGGAAGTTGCAAGAGGACTGGCGGCCAGGGCGGAGCCGGCGTTGAAGCCGAACCAGCCGACCCAGAGCATACACGCACCGATGAAGCTGAGGACCATGGAGTGGGGCGGCATGGGCGTTTGTGGATAGCCGAGGCGCTTGCCGAGGTAGATGCAGGTGACGAGCGCGGAAACGCCGGAGGTGATGTGGACGACGGTGCCGCCGGCGAAGTCGAGCGAGGGAAAGTGGCCGCCGGTGGAGTTGAGGAATCCGCCGATGCCCCAGACCATGTGAGCCATGGGGCTGTATACGAAGAGCGACCAGAGGGAGAGGAAGACGGCCATGGCGCTGAACTTCATGCGTTCAGCGAAGGCGCCGGTGATGAGGGCCGGAGTGATGATGGCGAACATCAGCTGGTAAACCATGTAGGTCTGCTCAGGAATGGTGGCGGCGTAGTCAGTGTTGGGTGTGAGGCCGACACCGCGCAGGAAGAAATGCTCGAATCCTCCGATGAAGGCGTTGCCATGACCGAAGGCCAGCGAGTAGCCGGCGATGGCCCAGAGGATGGTGATGAGGCTCATCATGGCGAAACTCTGCATCATGGTGCCGAGGATGTTCTTTCTACGCACGAGGCCGCCGTAGAAGAGGGCCAGGCCGGGACCGGTCATGAAGAGCACTAAGGCGGCAGAGACAAGCATCCACGCGTTGTCGCCGGCGGACTGGGCGTTCTGGACGGCCTGCTGCAGGGCTGCTATCTGGGTTTGCGTGGCCGGGGCTTGTGCGGAAGTGGCCGCTGAGGACTGCGCCAGAGTCAAGACTGGGATTCCAAAGATGAGGGACAGGAAGAGGATCTTGCTGGTACGACTACGCATTTTGTTTCCGCTCCGAAAAAGACGTTCGCGCGTGCGAACGAGGAACAGGTTGAAGGTTGAGGTGATCAGCGATCGATGCTATTGAGAACCCCAACTCTCATGGCTAGCCAGTGACTCCGCAATGATGTCAGCCGGGCGCATGAAGGCTCAGAGTTTTGACAGCATGTCACGCCAGTTTTTCGTGAACATTGAAGGATAGCGCAAACGAGCGCAAGGTTTTCATAAAGCTTTTCACGGGATGCTGTGAAACCGGGCGCTGTGGCGAAGAATCTAGGCATCCAGGTGAGAGAGCATTTCCCCACGATGAGGAATCGAGCAAATGTGACCAGATGCTCTTGACGGAACTGGAGGTATATTAGGAATATGGCGGTTACAGCGGAGCGCGACCACTATCTTTTTGGCGCCCTGGAGAGCAGCGCGAAGAATCGCGCGAAGCTCCAGGAAGTGAGCTACAACTACGAGCAGCCGGAAGGCGTGTTCATGACCACGCTGGATTTCGCGGTGAACTGGGTGCGCAAGAGCTCGGTATGGCCAATGACCTTTGGCCTGGCGTGTTGCGCCATCGAGATGATGTCGATGGGGGCATCGCGGTTCGACATTGCGCGCTTTGGCGCTGAGGTATTCAGGCCTTCGCCGCGGCAGTCGGACCTGATGATTGTTGCCGGACGAGTATCGCAGAAGATGGCGCCTGTAATTCGCCGGCTCTACGACCAGATGCCGGAGCCCAAGTGGGTGATCTCGATGGGCGCTTGTGCTACCTCGGGCGGAGTTTTCAACAACTACGCCTTGGTGCAGGGAGTGAACCAGGTGATTCCTGTGGATGTGTATGTTCCAGGATGTCCGCCGCGTCCCGAGCAACTTTTATATGCGATCACGCTTCTACAAGAGAAGATACAACGTGAACCTCGAAGCCTTTTGAAGACTCTCAACGTTGGATAGGAGCGGAAGGCGAGGTATTTGGTTGAAAGTTACCAAGGTAATCTCTTGTGTTTCATCGATTCTGACCGTGAAGAACAAGGCATCTCGTTGAAAAAATGTGATCTCGCGGAATCTTCCTATGGTAAGTTTGAAGTTGCTGCTGTATTGAATGCCGGCTCTTGTTGCGCGGGGCCGAAAACGTATCGAGCCCTATTTCGCGCTTGAAGCAGCCTAACCCATCTGTTCAATCAGCTAGATTTTGCGGAGGAAAAACGCATGTGCGGTTGTGTTTCGAAGTCTCTAAGCCGGGTTCTTGCATTGGCATTTGTGGCGTTGATGCCCCTTGCCCTGATAGCGCAGGATGCAGCCAAGAAGCCGAGTACGATGGCTGACCCGGATGATTCCGCCTCGAAGTGGGACATTTTTGGGGGCTACAGTTACATAGCGCCTCACGGAACCGTTGTGGCCCCCGCGGGAGGCCAGAACCTTGCAGTTCCCTACACGGCAATCACGGGCGGCGGCATTGTAAGCATTGCGCGCTACTTCAACAAGTATGTGGGCGTTGAGGGTGTAGGCGACATTCACCTGCAGAAGGAAGACCAGAACCCCTGGGTGAGTCCAAAGGACGACATGAGCGGTGGGTCGGTTGGCCTGATCGCCCGATACCCCACGTCTGACATCACGCCGTTTGTTCACGCCCTTGTAGGCGCCGATTATGTAGGGGGGCCTTACTTTCAGTCGGACAACTGGGGCGCAGCCCTGACGGCGGGCGGCGGGCTTGATTATCACACCCCGCTGTGGCATCACCGTTTATCCATCCGGTTGTTCCAGGCAGACTACCAATACATTCACGATAACTTCGGGACTGGTTACAACGGAGGGCGCGCCAACATTAATGCAGCTCGGTTGAGCGCGGGCGTTGTCTTCGGAATTGGCGGATTCGCGCCGCCTCCGCCGGTGACCTTGTCGTGCTCGGCGAGCCCGACTTCGATCTTCCCCGGCGACCCAGTCACGGTGACGGCGACGGCTGGCGACCTGAATCCAAAGCTGACCCCGGTTTACACCTGGTCGGGCGACGGAGTGACGGGCAGCGGAACGACGGCCCAAGTGGCAACGGGTTCGCAGCCTGCCGGAACCTTTACGGTAAAGGGTGAAGTGAAGGAAGGCCCCAAGCCTGGCCAGACGGCAGATTGCTCGGCCACCTACACGGTGAAGGCCTACGAGCCACCGACGATCAGCTGCTCGGCAAGCCCCACCACCATCAATCCGGGTGACAGCAGCACAATTACCTCAGTGGGTGTGAGCCCGCAGAACCGTCCTTTGACTTACGGCTACTCTGCTTCAGCAGGCACCATCAGCGGCAGCGGCACAACAGCTGCGTACTCTTCAACCGGCGCACCGAGCGGCACGGTCAACATCACCTGCAACGTTACGGATGACAAGGGGCAAACCGCGAGCGGCAGCGCTTTGGTGTCGATCACGACGCCTCCGCCTCCGGGACCTTCCCCAGAGCAAGTACGACTTGAAGCTCGCCTGGCGCTGCACAGCGTGTTCTTCCCGACGGCTCTGCCTCGTGCCGAACATCCTGAAGGCGGTTTGGTTGAAAGCCAGGAAGGAACGTTGACCACTCTTGCAACGGATTTCAAGAGTTACCTCCAATACAAACCGAATGCCCGTTTGACTTTGACCGGTCATGCGGACGTACGTGGATCAGATGAGTACAACCAGAAGCTTTCCGAACGCCGTGTTGCTCGTACCAAGGCGTTCCTTGTTGAACAGGGCGTTCCCGAAGCAAGCATTGATACCGCGGCCGTTGGCAAGGAGAAAGAGCTTACCGTCGACCAGGTGAAAGAACTGGTTTCACAGAATCCTGACCTGAACGAAGAAGAGCGGGCCAAGGTTTTGAAGGAACTGAACGTCATTGTGCTGGCGCAAAACCGCCGCGTGGATGTCACTCTGAGCTCGACGGGTCAACAATCGGTGAAATTGTATCCATTTAACGCAGCCGATTCCATGACTCTGCTCGAGCTGAAGAGCCCGGCACCCAAGAAGAGGGCGGCAGCAAAGAAGAAGCCGTAAGGTGAAGCAGTGCTGGAAGGGGGTGCATGACGCCCCCTTCCGGTAATAGGTTGTCCCCCGTTTTACGCATGCAGTATAAGGAGCATCACGTGTATTTGCAGAAAATGAAGTCTGTATGTCTGGTTCCAGTTGTGATGAGCTTTGCACTCCTGCCTATGGGTTGCAAGAAAGCTCCGCCGATAACTCTGACAGCGCAGGCCACTCCGCCCGCAGTGTTTCCTGGTGAACAAGTTAACGTGACTGCGACCCCCGGGTCGGTGTCTACGCAGAAGAAGGTTGATGTTGTTTACGATTGGTCGGGAACCGGGGTGACGGCGAGTAAAGGACCGTCGACCACGGTGGCCACGAATTCATTGGCGCCCGGCTCGTACACGGTGAAGGCCGTGGTGAAAGAAGGCAAACCGGGTAAGGAAGGTCTGAAGCCGGGTGAGACGGCAGATGCTTCAGCCACCTTCACGGTAAAGGAATTCGAACCTCCGACAATCAGTTGCTCGGCTAATCCGTCCACGATCAACCCTGGTGGCAGCAGCACCGTTACAGCCACCGGAGTGAGCCCGCAGAACCGTCCGCTGACTTATAGCTACACGGCTTCGGCAGGTACGATCAGTGGCAGCGATACTACGGCTACGTTCAACTCAGCCGGGGCTCCGAGCGGCTCGATTGGCATTACTTGCAACGTGTCAGACGACAAGAGCCACAGCGCGTCGGCCAGCACCTCTGTAACGATTGTCACGCCTCCTCCACCGCCGGTTCCGCATACCCAGGCGCTTGCTTCGCTCAGCTTTGATCCGAAGCGCCCGGGACGTGTGGACAACGAAGCCAAGGCGGCCCTGGACGGGATCGCACTGTCTTTGCAGAATGCGCCGGATGCGAAGCTGGTTGTGGTGGGTGAGGCGACTGCAGAGGAGAAGACCCCGAAGAAGCATCACAAGCATGCCAAGGTCGAGGATCTGGCTGCGCAACGTGCCGTGAACGTCAAGGATTACCTGGTGACGGAAAAGGGCATCGACGCCAGCCGAATCAGCGTTGCTACTGGCACGGCCGATTCAGCGACGGTGGAGAACTACTTGGTGCCAGCCGGTGCGAACTTTGCAGCGGATGTGCCGGGAACGACGCCAGTGGATGAGACGACGATAAAGCCGGAGGCTCGGAAGCCATTGGGCGAAAGGCACCATCACCACAAGGCGGCCGCGGCGGCGCCCGGACTGTAGTTCGTCTGGCTTGATTCGGAAGCAAATCACTTGATTCCTCCCTTCATCGCTTTGCGACGAGGGGAGGGGTTAAGTAAAAGCTAAGGGCATTTTTCTGTAAACATGAGAGGCTGACCGGGGAGCCGGTCAGCCTCTCATGTCTTGTGTGCCTTTTCTCTCACTTATGCGGCCTGAGAGCCGGGAGCATTATTTAATCAATGAAACATTTGCGGAAGTTGCCTGAACCCCTAAGCCTGCGTGGATCATTCTTTGTAGCTGTCTTTGTTCTTTTATTGGAGATGGCTGGCGGGAAGCTACACGCACAGACGTCTTGGAACGCGGTTGGTCCAGCGGGTGGCGATGCGCGTGCATTTGCTTCTGTCCCAGGGCAGCCGAGTCATCTCTACCTGGGGACGACCAACAGCTGGATCTACGAATCGCTGGATGAAGGGGGATCGTGGCACAGGCTTGCCAAGCTGGATCCCGCAGAAGACCTGGTGGTGGACAACATTCTTGTGGATTCGGCGAACGTGTCGGTGATTTTCGCGGGTGGATGGAGGGCGGGCAAGCGGGACGGCGGCCTTTGGGTGAGCGGGGACAGCGGCCAGCACTGGAAGGCTGTAGATGACCTGCGGGGGCAGTCAATCCTTTCATTGGTACAGGCACCTTCTGACGCGAAGATTCTGTTTGCCGGAACGCTCGAGGGGGTCTATCGCAGTGAAGATAGCGGCGTGACGTGGAAGCAGATCAGCCCCGAGGGCAGCAAGGAGATTCACGAGGTGGAGTCGCTCGCTGTCGATCCCGAGAATCCGGAGATTGTGTATGCGGGTACGTGGCATTTGCCCTGGAAGACGGAAGACGGAGGCGCGAACTGGAACAACATTAAGAAAGGCCTGATTGACGACTCGGATGTGTTTTCAATCATCATCGATCCGCAGAAGCCGCGGACAGTTTTCCTGAGTGCGTGCAGCGGGATCTACAAGAGCGAGAGCGGCGGCGAACTGTTCCGCAAGATACACGGCATTCCCGCGACGGCGCGCCGCACGCGGGTGCTGATGCAGGACCCGGAGAACCTGGAGGTGGTGTATGCAGGAACCACCGAAGGACTCTACAAGACGGTTGACGGTGGGCGGACGTTCAAGCGCATGACCGGGCCGGACGTGATTGTGAATGACGTGTACGTGGACCCGGGCGATTCGAATCGCGTGCTGCTGGCGACCGATCGCGGCGGAGTGCTTGTGAGCCAGGACGCGGGGGCGAGCTTCACGGCTTCAAACGCGGGAATTTCTGGACGCAAGGTGGAAACTCTGCTGGTGGACCGGAACGATCCAGAGCGGCTCTATGCGGGTGTGGTGAACGACAAAAACTATGGGGGCGTGTTTGTGTCAGCGAATGGTGGCACGGCATGGTCCCAAATTGGCGACGGCCCCGGCGGGGGCCTGGAGGGGCGAGATGTGTTTACGCTGGTGCAGGCGCAGGATGGAACCGTGCTGGCTGGCACCAGCCACGGGATTTTCGCACTGAGCACGCAGGGAGCGGATCCGACCTGGCAGCCGAGAAATACGATTGCGAATACTCTTGAAAAGACGGCAACTGAGACGCTCTATGGGAAGCATGTCAACGTAGAGAAACAGGTGAAGGCGCCGGTGATCGAGCTGGCGAGTCGCGTGAATGCGCTGGATGTTTCGGGCGACGTGTGGCTGGCTTGCACCTCGTACGGTTTGCTGACCAGTAAGGACCAGGGCGCAAGCTGGCAAGGCGGGCCGGTGATGGGCTCAGGCGAATATCTGTCAGTGAGCGTGCAGGGGACGATGATGGCTGCGGCGCGTCCGGAGGGAGTGGTGATTTCAAAGGATTCGGGAGCGACCTGGATGCCGATGCAGATTCCCACGATGCTGACGCGCATCCACAGGGTCGCGTTTTCAGCGGATGGGACGTTGTGGCTGGGAGCGCGCGAAGGCGTCTACTTTACACACGACCTGGGCAAAAATTGGCTGTGGATCGAGCGGCTTCCATTTCGTGATGTGGACGATTTGTACTATGACGCGCATCGGGACAAGGTGCTGGTGAGTTCGAGAACCAGCGACCAGGTGTACATCATCGACCCGAAGACTCTGAACTGGAAGTGGACGCAGACAGGGTATGACATCGAACAGATCCGCGCTGCTGGAGAGCGGATGGTGGCGGCGTCAATGTACGACGGGGTGCTGGTGGAAGAGCAGGCCGCGGGGATGGAAATGGGGCAGAGGTGAAGGGGCAGGGAATAGGGAACAGAGAATAGGGATTTCTGTATCATGGGAGTATGTGCGCTGAGATGGTGGATTCCCCCCGACTTGCTGACTTTCGGAGCTACGACGCGCGGCTTGAGCCGATAGCGGCCAAAGTGCTGGCCTGCAAGCGGCTGGACTTTGAAGATGGACTGGTGTTGTACGGGTCGTCGGACGTGCTGGCAGTGGGCTGGCTGGCCAATCACGTGCGCGAGCGGATGCACGGCGACATCACTTACTTCAATGTGAATCGGCACATCAACCCGACTAATGTTTGTGTTGCGGCCTGCAAACTGTGCGCCTTCGGACGCAAGAAGGGCGACCCGGCGGGCTACACGATGGCGCTTGAAGAGGCATGGGAAACTGCGGCGTCCGGTTATTCAGAGGCAGTGACTGAGTTCCATATAGTCGGCGGGCTGCATCCAGATTTGCCGTTGGAATACTTTCTGGACCTGGTGCGCGGGCTGAAAGTGCGGTTTCCCCAAGTGCACATCAAGGCATTCACCATGGTGGAAGTGGCGTTTCTGGCACGACGGGCGAAGCTGACCATTGAACAGACGCTGGTAAAGCTGCGCGACGCGGGCGTGGACTCGATGCCGGGGGGCGGGGCGGAGATTTTTGCCGCACGGGTGCGGTCGATTATCTGCGATCACAAGATTGATGGCGAGGAGTGGCTGGAGACGGCGCGACTGGCGCATAAGCTGGGATTTCGATCGAATGCAACAATGCTCTACGGGCACATTGAGAACGACGAAGACCGTGTGGATCACCTGCTGAAGCTGCGCGCGGTGCAGGACGAGACGGGCGGGTTTCAGACGTTTATTCCGCTGGCTTTTCATCCAGAGAACACGCCGCTGGATCATCTTCCGGTGACCACGGGATTGACGGATATTCGGCAGATTGCGGTGAGCCGGTTGCTGCTGGACAACTTTGCACATATCAAGGCTTACTGGCAGATGATGACGCCGAAGATTGCGCAGATTGCGCTGCGCTTTGGCGCGGACGATCTGGACGGCACGGTGATTGAAGAGAAGATTTATCATGATGCCGGGGCGACCACGCCCCAGGGCATGACGCGCAAGGAGCTTTGCCGCTTGATCACCGAGGCCGGACGCGTTCCCGTGGAGCGCGACACGCTATATCATGCGGTGACGCGGACCGAGGACAGTTTTACTGTTGCGGTGTAAGGGGCTTCGAGAAAAGAAAGGGTGCCATGATTGCTTTTAGCCAGGCTGCTGTTGTGGGGCTTTTGATTGGCTTCCTGTGGGGCATGGGATGCTCGCTTGCAATTATCTACTCGATTTACCTGGGTGGTTATCGCAAGGCAGTGGAAGATTCTCTGAAGGAAGAAAAGTCGAAGCGGTGGCGCGAGACGCTGAAGAAGGTTGAGGCCAAGCGGACGCAGGAAGCTGCGGCTGCTGCCAAGTAAGCGTGGTTCGATAGAGATGAACGCATATATTGCTCTGCTGCGTGCGGTGAATGTGGGCGGGACCGGCAAGCTTCCGATGACGGAACTGAAAGCCATGTGTGAAGCGGCGGGCTTCAAATCTGTACGAACTTATATCGCAAGTGGGAATGTCGTATTTCAATCCGCCAAAACTGAGTCCCAGGTGAAAGCTACGCTGGAAGCGGCGCTGGCCAGCTATGCGGGCAAGGCTGTCGGCGTGATGGTGCGCAGCGCTGCGGAGATGGCTGGTGTACTGGCTAAGAATCCGTTTCCGCAGATGCCGGGGAACCGAATTGCAGCGTTCTTTCTCGACAAGGCTCCGACGGCGGATTTTGTCGCTGCAGTGACTTACCAGACGAACGAAGAGATCGGGCTTGGAGTGCGTGAGATTTATGTCTATTACCCGGACGGAATGGGTCAATCGAAACTCAAGATTCCAGCGGCAAAGAACGGCACTGCGCGGAATATGAATACTGTTGCCAAGCTGGCGGAGATGGCTGCAAGCTTGTAGCTTTTATTCCTTGACTGTTAGCTAAAAGACCATCTGCTGGACCGACATTATGGGTGGACTACTGCGCCGCCTTTCATGACAAAACTTACGTGTTCGACGGCGGTGATGTCGTCTAGCGGGTTGCCGGGGACGGCGACGATGTCAGCTAAGAAGCCGGGTTTGAGTTGGCCGATCTGGCCTTCCCAGTCGAGCAGTCTTGCGCCTTCAATCATGTCGGCCTGGAGGACGGCCAGCGGCTTCATGCCATAGCGGCCCATCAGTTCCATTTCGACGGCCTGAGTGCCATGCGGGAATGGGCCAACGTCAGAACCGACCGCGAAGGGAATGCCGGCGGCGATCTGCTTCTTGAATTCGCTGATTTTGTAGTCGAGGAGAGTGGACTCGCTGGCGGCCTCGGTTGCCGACGTGCGGTTGTGGGCAAAGTAATCGAAGATGGCGAAGGTGGGGACGGCGGGGATGTGTCTTTCGCGCATGAGGCGCATGGTTTCGTCGCTGAGCTGCGTGGCGTGGTCGATGGAGGCTACGCCGGCTTGCGCGGCGTAGAGCGTGCCGGGCTCACCCATGGCGTGGACGGCAACACGCGTGCCGAGGCGGCGGGCTTCTTCGACGGCGGCGGTGAGCTGCGCGGCGGTGTACTGATAGGGCGTGTGGAGGACTCCATCGATCATTTTGTCGGGGCCGGTCTCGTAGATCTTTGCGAAGTCGGAACCCTCTTTGTGCTGGGCGCGCATGACGGCGACGATTTCATCGGCGGAGTTGGCGTAGTCGGCGTTGGAGAGGACGTGCTGGGCGGGGTTGAAGTGGAGAGCGTCTTCGTGGCCGCCGAGAATGTCGATGGCGTTGCCGCTGATGCGCAGGCGGGGCCCAGGGATGAGGCCTTGATTAATAGCGTCGCGGATAGCAGTGTCGGCAGAGCCGGCGCCCTCGGTGCCCATATCGCGCTCAGCGGTGAACCCAGCGAGGAGGTCGGCTTTGGCGGCTTCGGCGGCGACGAGGGTGCGCCAGGGAACGGACTCCTCGACAGTTTGCAGGTCTTCCGCGCCGGGATGCAGGAAGAGATGCACATGGGCGTCGATGAGACCGGGGAGCAGTGTAACGTCGCCAAGATCGATGATTTTGGCCCCTTGTGGATGGTCGACAGATGTGCCGACGGCGCGGATGCGGTCGGCTTCAACCAGGATTTCGGCTGGATGGAGGATGGCGCCGGTATCAACCTGAAGCAGACGGGCCGCGTGGAGAACGATGGGCGTGGGAGTGGCGTTCTCCGGGACTTGAGCGGGTGCGAAAACCGAAGAGCAGAGGAATGCGGAGGCAGCGAGCAACGACACTCGCGGAAGAAAGAGAACGCCATGATCAGAATTCGGCATGGATAGAACTATGCCGGATCAGCCTTCGGTTGTCGATGGAAGTCTTGCACGAGGGCTGAATTCGGCAAGCGCGTTAGTACGCGGCGAATCCGGTGATGTGCTGGCCAAGGATCAGAGCGTGGATGTCATGGGTGCCTTCGTAGGTTTTCACGGACTCGAGATTCATCATGTGGCGCATGATGGGGTAGTCTTCCGTAATTCCATTTGCCCCGAGAATGTCTCGGGCCATGCGCGCGGTTTCGAGGGCCATCCAGACATTGTTGCGCTTGGCCATGGAGATGTGTTGGTGGCCTACTTGCCCCAAGTCTTTGAGGCGGCCAACATGGAGCGAGAGCAACTGGGCTTTGGAGATTTCGCTGACCATCCAGACTAGCTTTTCCTGAATGAGCTGATGGCTGGCGATGGGCTGGTTGTGGAACTGCTTGCGCATTTTCGAGTACTGAAGGGCCGTGTCGTAACAGGCCATGGCTGCGCCGATGGCGCCCCAACTGATGCCGTAGCGGGCCTGGTTGAGGCACATGAGGGGACTCTTCAGGCCGCCGGTGCCGGGGAGCAGATTGGAGGTGGGGATGTGGACGTCCTGAAGCACAAGGCCGCTGGTCACGGAGGCGCGGAGGGACCACTTACCGTGAACATCCTTGGCGGAGAAACCGGGGCGGTTGGTCTCGACTAAAAAGCCGCGGACCTTATTTTCTTCGTCTTCAACTTTGGCCCAGATGATGGCTACGTCGGCTATGGAGCCGGAGGTGATCCACATTTTTTCGCCGTTGAGGATGTACTCGTCGCCGGATATCCGGGCGGTGGTGGTCATGCCTCCTGGGTTGGAGCCGAAGCCGGGCTCGGTGAGGCCGAAGCAGCCTAACTTGGCGCCGCTGGCGAGGGCCGGGAGCCAAGTGTTTTTTTGCTCGTCTGAGCCGAAGGTGTAGATGGGATACATGACGAGCGCGGACTGCACGCTGACGAAGCTGCGGAAGCCGGAGTCGCCGCGTTCGAGTTCTTGCATCACCAGGCCGTACTCGACGTTGGACATGCCGGCGCAGCCGTAGCCCTGGAGGTTGGCGCCGTAGAAGCCGAGTTCTCCCATGACGGGGACTAGCTCGCGCGGGAAGCGGCCCTCGCGGAAACAGTCCTCGATGATGGGGATCAGGTTGTCTTCAACGAAGTCGCGGGCGGTGCGGCGGACGAGGAGCTCGTCTTCATTGAAGCTCGAGTCGAGATGGAGGAAGTCGAAATTTTGGAATTTGAAAGACATTTGTGCCTGCTTTGCGGCGGAAGCTCAAAACAGGTAAGGCTAGCAGATGGGAGATGGGGCGGGGAAGGTGGGGCAAGTCCGTTTGCGAATTCTAAAAAGAAACGGCATGGAAGATGGAAAGACCCGAGGGCCGACGGTTGGCCTTTGTGCTCTCCCACCCATCGAGCAAAAGACGCTCGATGGATGGGGCACCCGGCTAGTTCTTCACTGCTGGAATAATGGGGTTCTATTGTTCGTTGGCAGGAAGACGGTTCAACATGATTTCCCTCACGCGCTCGGGAGCGATGCCTTGGTGATACTCCTTTGCGAGAGGGTGGTCGGAGGGCTCCGGCCGAAAATGTGGGCGCATTCCAGGCTCCTGGATGTGGGCGTACATTTTCAAGCTTAGGGTGTCGGGGTAGTCGGGTAACCGAGTGCTGAGCCAGGAGAACATGGGTGGCAAATCAACGCGTTCTCCGGATTGGTCGGCTTTCAGCAGAGTTTCAAAGTTCGTGCGGCTGAGCGAGCCCCAAACTCCCCAGCGAAAGGTCTCGGCGGTGCCGATGATGGGAAGATGAATGAGTCCGCGTACGAAGAAGTCTTCGTCGTTGATGGCGCAATAGTCTTCGTCCAGAAATGACTCGTTGGGCTTTTCAACAGCTCCCGAGGGGAGAATGCTCCAACGAATTGAAGCGTCGTATCGGCTGTTCCAATAATTTGGTTGATCGTAGCCGAAGTCGAGGGCCGGGCCGGTGTGCCATTCTTCGCAGTTTCCGCATTTCCAGCGAAGACCAGCTAGATCGTCGAGAGTGACCGTGGGGCGGGTATTGCGAATGCGGGCACGCTCGTAGCAGGTTGAGCAGAGCAAAGTGATTTTGGTTAATTCTTCAGATTCTTCGTTCCAGCCGCCGTGCGCGGCGCGGATGATTTCGCAGTTATCGCACCACGCGTCGGGAAAAGGCTTCCTCTTGGTTGGCTTGCGACTGTTGAACCCGAGGCCCGCCGAGGATTCTCCGACAAGATGAGTGCAGACGTAAGTCTGCTCAGTCTCTCCGTGGGTGTCGCAATGAACGGTATCGGGCACAGGATTATCTTCGCGATCTGATGGGAGTGGCGTCAACCACTCCCATGATTTGGATTTATGCCAGTTTCCAGGGGGCGCGGTAGGGGCGGGAGAGCAGGTTGGTGGCGGCTTGGTCGTCGATGATTTTTTCCTGGGCTACGTCCCAGTGGAGTTTGCGGCCTACCAGCATCGAGATCAGGCCCAGGTGGCCGGGGAGCGTGGAGTGGTGCGCTACCTCTACGGGCGCGATGGTGGGCTTGCGGGATTTGACGCTGTCGAGGAAGTTGCGGCGGTGCTCCTTGGACTCATAGAGCTTGATTTTGCGGAGATCTTCGGGAAGCGGCAGGGGGATGACTGCGGAGGCCCATGGCTCCTTGTTGACGGCATTGGGGTCTGGCTTGACCCACTCGGGATTGGAAGCGTCGAAGCCGCTGCGATCGACCCATACCCAGCCGTCGGTGCCGATCCACTTGGTGCCCATGGCGAACTCAGGATAGCCGCCGGCGATGGTGATGCCGACGTCATTGGGATAGCCGGTGACTTCCTTGCGGTATTTGCACTCGACCTTGTAGGAGGTTGCGGCGTTCCAGACGGCGTTGGAGGCGGGAAACTCGCCGTGGCCTTCCACCTCAGACGGGCCGGTGAGATCGAAGCCGAGGCCCCAGTGGGCGATGTCGCCATGGTGGCCGATCCAGTCGAGCAACTGACCGCCGCCGGTGTTGTAATTCCAGCGCCAATTTTGATAGACGCGCGCGTCGACGTAGGGCTCGGCGTGCGACGGGCCTAGCCACAGGTCGTAGTCGAGTTCAGGTGGGGGTTGGGTGACGGCTAGATCCCATGCAGGCGTGCCGGGGACGATCTGGCTGGGGTTGGTGATTTTGCCGGGCAGCGAGGAGAGGCGCTGCATGAGCGCGGGGACGGTGTTGGGGAAGTCGTGTGGTGCGCCGGGCAGGCCGACTTCGACGCGGACGACGTTGCCGATGAGGCCGTTGCGGACGATCTCCGCAGCCTTGTGAAATGTGGGCAGAGAGCGTTGCCAGGAGCCGGTTTGCCAGATGATGTTGTTCTGCTGGACGGCGCGGACGATGGCCTGCTGCTCGGCGACGGTTTTGGCAAGGGGCTTCTCGCCATAGATGTCTTTTTTGCGGGCGGCAGCCTGGGTGGCGACGATGGCGTGCCAGTGGTCGGGGATGGCGATCATGATGGCGTCGATGTCGTCGCGGGCGATGAGTTCGCGGTAATCGTGATAGGGCTTGCAGTCTTTGTTGCCATATTTGGCGTTGATGGTGTCGACGGCGGTTTGGAGGTGCGCGGTGTGGATGTCGCAGGCGGCGACTACCTGGCAGTCGGGCTCGTTGAGGAAGGCCTTGGTGTTGGCTGGACCCATCATGCCCCAGCCGATGACGCCGATGGTGATGCGGTTGGAGGCGGATGGGCGGGCCTGACTCCATGCGGCGGAGGGGAGGATGGCTGCGGCTCCGGCTACCTTGATGAAATCGCGGCGGGTTAAGGGATTTGCGGCGGATGGATGGGATTTCATTGGGTCTCCGGAGTTCTCTGGATTGCGTGGAGATGCGGGCGGACACGGAATTTGAGCGCCGGTTTGAGTACCAGCCTTTATATCAGAAACTCCTGCTCGCTGATGCTTGCGTTAGAGGAGGAACTCACGGACGAATGCGTTGTCGGTGTGGACGAGTTCGTGGAGGGAGCCATCAAAAATTAGGCGGCCTTCTTCAAGCATGAGGAAGGTGGTGTTGGGATCGGCATGGCCCTGGGGGAGTGGAACCATGTGGCCCTGGTCGGCATCGAAGCGGTGAGTGCAGAGGGTGAAGGCGTCCTGCAGGCGGTGCGTGACGAGCAGGGAAGGCTTGCGATAGACGTCGCGCTCCTTCATGACCAGCTCGATGATGGTGGTGGAGGTGATGGGGTCGAGGCCGCCGGTGGGTGAGTCGTAGAGGACTAGATCAGGCTGGTGGATGAGGGCGCGCGCGATGGCGACGCGACGGCGCATGCCACCGGAAAGGCTGCCGGGAAAAAGAGAGAAGGTCTGGTCGAGTTCGACAAAATGCAGGGCTTCATGGACTCGGGTGTCGATGACGTCATCGGGAACGTGCTCCTGGATGAGCTGGTAGGCCACGTTGTCGCGGACGGAAAGCGAATCGAAAAGCGCGCCTTCCTGAAAGACCATGCCGGTGCGGGTGCGGAGGGGGAAAAGCCGCTCCTCGCTCATTTGGGAGATGTCCTGGCCAAAGATGCGGATGGTTCCCTCGTCTGGACGGAGCAGGCCATTGGTGAGCTTGAGCAGGACACTTTTGCCGACGCCGGCGGGGCCGAGCAGAATGCGCGTTTCTTCAGGTCCGACGGAGAAGGTTACGTTCTGCAAGACCGGAGGGCCACCGAAGGCGATGGAGACGTTATCGAATTCGACGATAGGAGCGGATTGCGCGGAACCGCCGGTTTCAGACGTACTCATAGGCGGGCGAAGAGCGAGAGAAGGATTTGGGTGAGGAGAAAATCGGCGACGATGATGAGGACGGACGAGAAGACGACGGCCTGAATGGTGGAGCGGCCGACGCCCTCTGTGCCGCCAGAGGTTCTCATGCCGTAAAAGCAGCCGATGGAAGCGATGATGAAACCGGAGAAGAGAGGCTTTACAAGCCCTTGAATCACATCGGGATAGCGGAGCGAGTCCCATGCCGTGGAGAGGTACTGCATGCCGTCCTGATGGTTCATGAAGATGGTGACGAAGCCGCCGCCGAGGATGCCGAAGAAGTCGGCAAGGATGGTGAGGAATAGGAGCATGAGGACGCATGCAAAGAGGCGCGGAGTAACCAATTTGCGCATCGGGTCAACGCCAAGGGCGCGCATTGCATCTATCTGTTCAGTGACTACCATAGACCCGAGTTCGCTGGCCATTGAACTGGCATTGCGCCCAGAGACCATGACGCCGGTGAGCACCGGGCCTAACTCGCGGATCATGGTGAGGCCGACAAAGCGGCCAGTCAAGTTGCTGGCGCCGAACTCAGAAAGAGTTGCCGCGGATTGAAGTGCGAGCACACCGCCGGTGAAGAAGCCGGAGAGCAGCACGATGGACGTTGAACCCACGCCGATGATGTCGGACTGGATAAGGAAGTCAACCCAATAGCGCGGCGGGCGAAAGATATTCATGACAGCACGATGCGCGAACAAGGAATAGTCCTGCACAGTGAGCACGAGTTGCCTGGCGGTTCGATCGATTGTGTTTATCGCCATGAGGTTTGACGGGTGACGACGAACTGCTTTCCGGGATTGTTCCGCATGGACAGAATAGCGCATAAGACTTGGCACCCGTGATGAAGGATGCGGAGACGCGCCTCAAGATGCCAGGGGGCGGGGCAGAGGGTGGCAAGGATTACCTGCCGGCATGCAGAAAATCCAGGGATTCCACGGCGCGGGGTGTTGCGAGTTCGCGTGTTTTGAGCAAGTTAGAGCGTGGACTCAAGGGTGCAAGCTACCTCAATGGAGTTTTTTCTACTCAGGAGCAGCCCACGGAGGGCTTCATGCGTTCATTTCGTCTTCGTTTGATCATTGCACTCATTACGGGAATCACGCTGGTTTCAGTTAGCTCGACCTATTTTGAGGTGCTGGCGCACAAGCACATGCTGCGAGTGGACTTGCAGCGGCGTACCGCCTGGCTGGGTTCAAGCATGCAACTGGAGGTGGAGCAGGCGATGTCGGGGGGCAGGGTGGATGACATTGAAGCGGCGGTTACACGCCTGCGCCAAAGGGGCGACACAACGGGGCTGGCGATCTACAGCCCTGAGGGACAGCTGCTGGCTTATGCCGGTTCGAGCGATCTCTTCAAGGCACTTTCGCCGGGCATTGTGGAAAAGGTGATTGAGCGGAAGCTGGAGACTTCAGGCTTTGGGCACGACGGAAACCGGCAATGGCTGGAGGAGGCGGTTCCACTGCATGATGAAGGCGGCCTGAGCGGAGTGCTGGTGATTCTGGAAGATGCCGGGTATATCCGCGCGGAAGGTTCGGCGGTTTGGCAGCGGAGCTTTTGGCGGATTGTGGCATTTGTGGTTCTGATTGTTGCGGTGACGCTGTTGATGGTGCGCTGGTTCCTGATGGAACCGATTACGCGCGTTGCCGAGAGACTGCGACTGCTGCGCATGGGGCACGTGGATGAAGTAGCGGAGGAAGCAGGGAAGGAACTGAGCCTGTTTACACCGCTGACTCGCGAAGTGGTCAACATGGCGGAAAGCCTGATTGCGGCGCGCGCTTCCGCAGCTGCAGAAGCGCGGCTGCGCGACGCGGGTGAACACTCGTGGACCGCCGAGCGGCTGGCTGTGCATATGCGGGATCATGCCGGATCGAGCCGGATTTTTGTGGTGTCGAACCGCGAGCCTTACATGCATGTGCGCAAAGGACGGGACACGGTGTGCGTGGTTCCTCCGAGTGGACTGGTGACGGCCCTGGAGCCGGTGTTGCGGGCCTGCGACGGGGTGTGGGTGGCGCACGGGAGCGGCAGCGCCGATCAGACCACCGTGGATGAATTCGACCGGCTGCGTGTGCCGCCTGACGATCCCCGCTACAGCTTGCGACGGGTCTGGCTATCGAGCGACGAAGAGGAAGGCTATTACGACGGATTCGCCAACGAGGGACTCTGGCCGCTTTGCCACATTGCGCATACACGGCCGATTTTTCGCGCGTCGGACTGGGAGCAGTATCAACGCGTGAACGAGAAGTTTGCGACGGCAGTATTGGAAGAGATGGAGACCAGTTCCGATCCGTTGGTGTTCGTGCAGGATTATCACTTCGCGCTCTTGCCTAGTTTGATCAAGAAAGTGCGGCCCGACGCGCGGGTGGCGATCTTCTGGCATATTCCATGGCCGAATCCGGAGGCGTTTGGGATTTGTCCGTGGCAGGCAGAGCTGCTGGACGGGTTGTTGGGCGCGGACCTGATCGGGTTCCACATTCCGCTGCACTGCAATAATTTTCTGTCGACGGTGGACCGGGTACTGGAATCGCGCACCGATCGCGAACACATGACCGCACTGCGGAATGGGCATACGAGCACGGTGCGCCCTTACCCGGTGAGTGTGGCGCTGGACGGGACGAGCCAGCTACGGGCGGTAACAGGAGCAACGCGCGACGAGTTGCTTGCCGAGTTTGGGGTGCGGGCGGAAAGCCTGGTGTTGGGTGTGGACCGCTTGGACTACACAAAGGGGATTGTGGAGCGACTGTTGGCGATTGAGCAGCTGCTGGAAGCGCACCCGTGGCACCGGGAGCGGATGACGATGATGCAGATTGCGGCGCCGAGTCGAACGAGGATTCCGAGTTATGTAGAACTGCGTTTGCGAGTGGAAGAGACAGTGGAGCGGATCAATACGCGATTTCAAACGGTCACGTGGAAACCGGTCATCCTGATCGATCGCCAGTGCAGTCACGAAGAAGTGAATCGCTGGTATCGCGCAGCGGATGTGTGCCTGGTGACCAGCTTGCACGACGGAATGAACCTGGTGGCGAAGGAATATCTGGCGGCGCGCGACGATGAAGATGGCGTGCTGGTGCTGAGCAAATTCACTGGCGCAGCGGTGGAACTGGGCGACGCGCTGATTGTGAACCCGTATGACATTGAAGGCGTAGCCGAGGCGATTCATCGTGGCCTGGAGATGGCGCGTGGAGAGCGTCGTACGCGCATGCAACGGATGCGCAAGCAGGTGCGGGAACACAATGTTTATCGCTGGGCGGCAAGTGTGCTGGGCGATCTGCGCGAGTTGCCGATGAAGAATACGGAGTACGCGGACCCAGGTCGAGTTGAGGCGTCCGGCATCCGGCCGGTGGATGGTACGCATCGTAGACTGGCGTAGAGAGCGAGAACATCGTGACGCCAGACGTCGTGGATCGGCTGGATCAATTCTTCAAGGGGTTCGCAGGGGGCGCGAACCCGATTTTGCTTTTGGATTTTGATGGGACGCTGGCACCGTTCCGCGTAGACCGCTTTACAGCGCGGCCATGGGCGGGGGTGCGGGAACTGCTTGCACGCATTCAGCGGGCGGCACAGAGTGGATCAAAAACACGGATGGCTGTTGTGACGGGGAGACCCGGGGCAGAGATTGCGCCGATGCTGGGTTTGGAGCCCAGGTTGGAGGTGTGGGGACTGCATGGGGCCGAGAGGCTCTATCCGGGTGGACGCCGGGAATTGGAGCGAGGCCCGGTGCCCACAATGGAAAAGCTCGATGAGCTTCGCGAACAGTTGAAGCACGACAGCCTGGGCGGGCTGTTCGAGGACAAGGCGAATGGGGTGGTGATGCACTGGCGCGGTGTTCCCCCGCAAAAGGCGAAGTTGATTGAGAAGCGGACGCGGGCGCTGTTTGAACCGCTGGCGCAGATGGATGGGCTTCGACTACTGGAGTTTGAGGCGGGATTGGAACTGCGTGTGGGAAGGAATAAGGGAGGGGCGGTTGAGGCGATTCTAGCGGAGACCAAGACGCACGGGCCGGTTGCATATCTGGGTGACGACTTGACGGATGAGGCTGCGTTTCGAGCGGTGAACGCTGTTGGACCGCGCGGGTTGAGCGCGTTGGTGAGGCGGGCGCGACGCGAGACGACGGCCCAGATTTGGATGCGACCTCCGGCGGAGTTGAGGGAGTTTCTGGAGCGATGGGCACGGGCGGTAGAAGGCTAAGGTCTACCTACACTACAAGACCCTATTGAATCCGCCAGTGCAAGGGCTTTCCCGGTTCGCTTTTGCCGGTCAGTTCCATCGTATTGTCTGAGGTTTTCTTGAGGGCGACATAGACTCCATTTACTTCTGCTTTCCTTAATCGAGAGAACGTCTGCTGAGGCAGAGTGATCTTGATTATCCATGCGCCGGATCGCGAGGGCGCGTACCAGCCGTCGAATGATCCTTCGGGCGATTTATTTACGCCGATGAGGGGTGACTCGAAACGATAAGAGTCGATCGGCAGATCAGGGCTGATTGCGAGGCCGTGCTCGGTGAATTCGAGATTGATGAGTTTCGACGTGGAATAGAGCGCGCAGGCATGTGAGTGGAGATTGAGCACTGGAAAATCGGTGCCGTGAAAGTACTGGTTATTGACTGTTTCGCCGGCTTGCTTGTGGACCGTGGAGTTATAGGAATCGGTGCCGCTCCAGATTGCATACCAGATGTCAGGGTATACATCGGCATGACGCGCAAATGAATTCTTCTTCCACTCATCCCAGGCCATCGCGGGATCGATGGTGGCGAGGGCCCAGATGAGGGTCTGATTGAGCGAGGGCCAGATGCCGCCATTGACACAGGTGCCCGGCTCGAAGATTTCGCCCATCTTCATGTCCGGACCTTCGCTCATTTGCATGGCGCCGATGGGCGAGCGGCGGCGCAGCAGTTCGTCCATGGTTTGAATGAGGGCGCGGCTCTGCTCGGGCGTGGTGACTCCGCCGACGATGGTCCAGGGCTGGGGCTCGATCCACAACGTGCTCTCGCCAACCCAGCCAAGCGTTGGGCCAAGCCAGGCGCGACGGAACCATTTGCCGGTCCATTGCTTGTTTGCGGCTTCGCGGTGGGCTGCGGCGCTTTGACGTACCTGTGCAACCAAATCAGGCTTATCTCCTGCATACGTGAGCAGTCGCGCGTAGTAATCGAAGACCCACGCGGACATGGCGGAGTTGAGCACACTCTCGCCTTGCTTTGCGCATTCCTTGAACGCTTTCTGTGCGAAGGTGCCGAGCAGTCCGTCGTTCCAGTCGTCATTGAGCATGCGGGCGATGCCGTGCTCGCCGACGCCTACCTGATTGATCTGATGGCGGTAACACCGGGCGAGGAGATTGCGCACGCTTTCGGTGTGGAGTGTGGGGCCATAGAGAGGCCACGAAGGAATCTGTTCATCGAGGAACGCAAGGTCGCGCGACGAAAGGACGTATTCACTCGCAGTCCACAGCAGCCATAGCGGGAGATCACTGGCGTTGTCCGCGACCATGGGTGCTATCTGCCCGTGGCCGGTCAGGCCGTAGGGGATTGATCCATCGGGACGAACTTCTTTGAGTGTGTAGCGGAGAACGCTCTTGACGATTTCGGGATCGCTGAAGAGGAACGGCAGGCAATGCTGAAGAGGATCGCGCGCCGCACCCTGAAACCCCATGCCGTATTGATAGAAGCCGTTCTGGTTCAGGAGATGTTCGTGGAAGAAATCGTCATAGGTGAGACTGCTGCGCAGATAGTAATGATTCCAGATGGTCTCGCGCGCGACCCATGGTTCGGCGGGAACCGAAAAGCGCATGCCTGTGGATTTCCACTTGCCGCTTGAATCTTTCAATGCAGTCGCAGCGCTCTTTTTGTAGCGCGCAAAGAGTGGCTCCAACTCGAAGCCAGAGGGCAAATAGCCGTAGAGGAAATGCAATGTTTTCGATTCGCCGGGATTGAGATGCACTGTGCGTTCGAGCAGCATTGCGCCGTTTGAATCATCCGCATCGAGTTTGCCATCGAGATTACTGCTCAGCCCGTCAGGGTGAGTTGCGCCACCGGAACCGAAGAAGGCCTTTCCGTTGGAAGAGAAGCCGTCAGGCGGGCCGTCTAGCGAAACAAAGAAGGTCGCGGGCGGATGAAGATCCTCAAATGCGGCCTCGGGTGTGTCTTCTTGAATCGCACTGATGAAGGTGTTTTCGTTGTTTGCCAGCATCGCTTTCATGCGCTGCCATATTGCTTCCTCGTCGGGCGCGCGGCCCTGAAACTCCTTGGTCTCCATCAGGCCGTGGTTGCCATCGGTACGCTGGAAGCGGCTTTGAAAACGTTGGGCGAATTTGCGGCGCAATTCGACTTGAGTGCCGATGCCGCTGAACGACTCGATGAAGGAGCGGAAAGAAAACTGATAATTCCGGCAGCCCCAGTATTCGACCCAGCGCAGCGTGGACGCAGATTTACGGCGATTGGAGATGGTTACCTGGGAGAGGAGCACGGGGTCGTCGCCAAAGGGTGCTGAAATTACCTGGTCGAGTTCGAAGTTGTTGCCGGCAACGCGCTTGCGAAAATAGCCGACGCCGAAGATTCGCTCGAAGGTGCTGCCGCTTCCGGGATACATCGTGCTCAATGATTCCTGGCCATCGGTGAGATAGCCGATGCCGCCCCCGAATTGGCCTTCTGCGGGTATGTAGTCATTGATGAACTTCGGGCCGCCTTCGTCCTGACGGACGCGGACATGGCCTTGGTTGGAGACGATGGCGGTGATGCGGTCGTTGCCGACTTGGTGGATGTGCTCAGTGGGCCCGAGAATTCCTGGAGTGACGGACGTGACGGCTTTCGGATCGCTGGTTTGGTCGCAGGTGTAGCGATAGGCGGGGAGACCGAATTCGTCTTCGATCCATTCGCCGAAGTGACCGGAGCCGTAGGATTTGTCGGATGGGGTGGCGATCGCGGAGGCGCGGGCTTCCTCGGGGTTCATGAGCATTGACAGGAGTGGAGGGGCGGCTATGACGGAGCCAAGGGAATTCAGGACGAAACGTCTGCGATCGATTTCCATGAGTGGTGCAATCTTCTAATCATGGGGTCACGACGCGCAAGTGAATATCTGCCGGCTACACTTCTTGGCCGGTCATACACGTTCCCTCAGGGGCTAAAGCCCTCATTCATTTTGCGGTCTTTGCGGCACGACTTAAGTCGTGCCCTGATACAAAACCTCGGCTGCAGTGCCCAGCCAGAAGGCTGGCATCAGTGAAGGTTGCTGGCTCCTTTTGAGAGGTCGCAGCTACAAACCCTAGCGTGCGCCAGGGAGTTTTTACTCGCGGCCTTTTTTGCGGATTTCTATGTTTAGGCGCTTGATTTTCTGGTTGAGGGTGGAGAGGGGGATGTGGAACTGCTCGGCGGCGTCAGTCTGGTTGCCGTTGCAGCGCTCGAGCTTTTCGATGATGATGCGGCGCTCGATGTCTTCGAGGATGTCGAAGAGAGAGGCGTTGGGGTTGTGCTCAAGGAGGGCGTCCTGGAAGCTGCGGCCGGTGATGTGGCCGGGGAGGAGATCGGATCCGATGACGGGGCCGCTGGAAAGCACGACGCCGCGTTCTATCGAATTTTCCAACTCGCGGACGTTGCCGGGCCACTCGTAGTCGACCAGCGCGCGCAGGGCGTCGGCGGAGAGCTTGCGCGGGGGCACGTCGTTCTCCTTGGCGTAGAACTCAAGGAAGTGATTGACGAGCAGAGGAATGTCTTCGCGGCGCGAGCGAAGGGGTGGCAGGTCGATGGAGATCACGTTGAGACGGTAGAAGAGGTCTTCGCGGAACTGCCCGTCCCGGACGGCCTGGCGGAGGTCGATGTTGGTAGCGGCGATGATGCGCACGTCGACCTGGATCTCCTGAATACCGCCGAGGTGCATGAAGCGGCGGTCCTGGAGGACGCGCAGGATCTTGGCCTGAGTGTCCATGCCCATGGTGGCGATTTCGTCGAGGAAGAGCGTGCCGCCATTGGCGACTTCGAAGAGGCCCTTCTTGGAGGCAATGGCGGAGGTGAATGCGCCCTTGACGTGGCCGAAGAGCGTGGACTCAAGCAGCTCTGAGGGCATGGCGCCGGTGTTGATGGGGACAAAAGGCTTGTCGCGGCGGGGCGAGTTGGCGTGGATTGCCTTGGCGACGAGCTCCTTGCCGGTGCCGCTTTCACCCTGGATGAGGACGGTGGAGCGACTGGGCGCGACCTGGGCGACGAGATCGAAGACGCGCAGCATGATCTCGCTTTTGCCGACAATGTTGGTGAAGTTGTAACGCTGCTTGAGAGTGCGCTTGAGCTGGAGGTTTTCTTCTTCTGCTTTGTGGCGAGCGACGGCGGAACGGATGTCGGCCAGCAGCTTCTCGTTGTCCCAGGGCTTCTGGACGAAGTTTTCGGCGCCGGCGCGGATGGCATCGACGACATTCTCCACGGTGCCGTAAGCAGTGATCATGATGACCGGGAGTTCGGGCTGGCGTTCCTTGATCTGGGGTAGAAGCTCGAGGCCGCTCTGGCCGGGGAGCGCGAGGTCGAGGAGCACGAGGTCAAAGCTCTCGAGCTCCAGAACCCGCAGGCCCTCTTCGCCGTCGACGGCCATGCGCACCTGATAGCCCTCAAGCGTGAGCAGGACCTCAAGCGACTCGCGGATGGCGGATTCATCGTCAATGACAAGAATGCTGGCGGCCGTGCTCCCGTTGGTGGGGGTGGTGGGCGCGGCAGACGCTGGGACGGGCAGATTCAACGCGATTTCGACCTCAGGCATGAACGGATTTCCTTAATAAGGGGAATTCAAGATGAAAGGTTGTACCTTCGCCGACGGCGCTCTCTACGTGGATTTTGCCGGCGTGTTCCTGGATGATTCCGTAAGAAACAGAAAGGCCTAGTCCGGTACCTCGGCGGTCGCCCGGCCTGGGCATGGTCTTGGTGGTGAAGAAGGGATCGTAAATGCGCTTCAGGTGCTCCGGAGCGATGCCGGAGCCGGAGTCAGTAACCACGGCTTCAACATGGCCGTTGGCGAGCGTGGCAACGCGCAGACGGCCTCCTCCGGGCATGGCCTCTTTGGCATTCAGCAACAGATTGAGAAATACCTGCTGGAGCTTGCCGGGGTTGCCGTGGATGGTGGGCAGTTGTTCTGCTAGTGCGAGGTCAACGTGGACTTGCGCGGTTTTGAACTGGTGCTCAAGCAGAGAAAGCGTATCGCGAATGACCTGATTCAGATCGGTCTCACGGAATTCGGTGGTCGAGGTGCGAGAGAAGTTCAGAAGGCCATTGGCAATCTCCGCCGCACGGAAGCTCTGCTGCGTGATTTTCTCCAGCACCGGGCCGAGGCGGACGTCGCCCTTCATTTGCTTTGAAAGCATCTGCGCATAGGAAGAGATGACGGCCAATGGAGTGTTGATCTCATGGGCTACTCCAGCGGCGAGCAGACCGATGGAGCTGAGCTTATCTGCCTGCGCGAGCTGGGTTTCAAGGGAGACGCGCTCAGTGATGTCGTCAACGAGGATGATGCGGCCGACGGAGACGAAATCGCGAGAGAGCAGTGGAGCGATGGCGATGTTGGCGGTGCGCTGCTCTCCGGCGCGGGTGGTGAGCCGGAACTTGTAAAGGTGGTGCACACCGGGCTCGTTGCGGAAGCCGTCAAGGGCGTCGACAAACTCGGACGGGAATACGGAACGAAGCGGCTGGCCGAGGGCCTCAGAGCGGCTGAGGGCGTACATGGCTTCCATCTGTGCGTTCCAGCTTTCGACGCGATCTTCGAGGTCGAGTGCGAGAATGCCGACGTTGATGGATTCCACGATGTTCTCGTTGAACTCCTTGAGCCGCTCGAATTCGCTGATCTTGTCCTGAAGACGAGAGTAGAGACTGGCGTTCTGGAGCGCGATGCCAATGTAGCTGGCAAGGGACTCAAGCAACTCGACGTCTTCGCTGGAGAGGAAGTCGCCTCCGATGGTGCGGCCGAGGCCGATGACGGCAATGGTGCGCGTGGTTGAGCCGTCCTGAACGCGGCAAGGAAGGTAGTAGTTCAGGTCGAGAAGAGCGGCGGTACGCTGCTGGTCTTGAGGTAGATGCAGAGCGGCTTGCGCGTTTTCAAGGAAGATGTGTGAGTGGTCAGAGGCCTGGTCGAAGTCGAGGAAACCCAGAGCGAGACGATGGCGTCCGGTGCGGGCTTCGGCCGGCAGTCCGTGAGAGGCCGCGAGACGCAGGCTCCCGGATTCTCCCGAGCTGTAAGGCGAGTCAAGGTCTGAATTTTCGGCGAGGAAGACGGCGACGCGTGCTACCAGCAAAGCGCGCGGGAGCCGCTCGACAATGGATTCGAGCAGCGCATCGAGATTAGTCTCGGAGCTGAGACCACGACCGAATTCCACCAGGGCCTTGCGGTAGTCGTAGCGATGACGGTCAAAGGCTCGGTCGACCCAACCTTGAATGCGCCTCTTGAGGGGGTCAAAGACAGCGGCCAACAGAACGATGGTGAAGCCCAGACCCCACTCGCGCACGGCTGCGGGCATGCCGTTGTGGGCCAGCACAGCGACGACGGCGATAGCGCCGTAGGAAGCACCGAGGATCAATCCGGTGGCCAAGGTGTAAGCCACGCCGCGCTTGAAGATCAGGTCGGTGTCCATGAGCCGGTAGCGAACGATGGCCCAACTGAAAGTCAGGGGTAGAAAGACGAGGCAGAGGGCTGCCGCATCGAAGAGCTTGCCGGGGATGAGCCCGGGGATGGTTACATCGAAGAGGAAGGGAATTGCGTAAAAGAGCGTATAGGGGAGGATGGCCAGCAATGCGCCACGCGTGAGCCACTTCAACTGCTGACGTTGTAACGGGGTATTGGCCAGGCTGTAGCTGCGCACAAAGAGGCTAGCGGCTAGGACGTAGAAGACGGCGTCGTAGCCGGTTGAGGTCTGGTTGAGGCGGTGCAGAAGCAGACCAGTGGCTTGGCGTGTTTCGATGGCCCAGATCCAGAGGCCGAGTAGGCCGGTGCCGGGCGCGTAGACCAGGGGCAACAGCCAGTGGCGGCGGATGTTTTTAAGCCGTTCCTCAGGAAAACTGAGAGCAAAATGCAGGAAGAGCGCGGGCTGCAGCGATTCGGCCAGCACGTTGAACCAATAGACGGTCCAATCCAGCGGGTCAAGCTTGCCGGTGTACTTGAGTGCGTAAAGAGCAAACGATGCCAGGCAGAAGAGATAGAAATGCGTGGCGCGGGGGGCGGTCCAGCGGCGGAAGAGAACGTAGATGCCGATGGCGAGGTAAATAATCCCGATGATGCGAAGGCCCAGTGGCAGATCCCGATCTTTGGGCTCGGGAATTACCACCACGGGCGTATCGAGGGCGATGCCGCCACGGGTGATGGCATAGCTTGCCTTGCCGTAGATTCCGGTTTCGTAGAGGACATGCTCCAGGTCGGCAACGCTTGCGATGGGTGCGTAGCTGGCCTGGGGAAGCAAAGCTCTGTGAGGAATGACGGGGTGGGGAGCAGGGCTGGCAGAGAGCGGGTTGGCGCCGGGGAGCAAATCCCGCGTGAGCAGGTCGGACTGATCTTCGCGGGCGGAGCTTTCGGCGCGTTCGGCTGGCGTATCCGGCAGTACCCGTGCTCCGATTAGCAGATCGTGAGGCTGAATGCCGGCTTTTTGACCGGGCATATCCGGGAGAACCTTTTCAGCTTCAAGGCCGCCAGCAACCTCGCGCCACCAGACTCCGTCGTCCGGCTGCGGGAAATTACTTTCCTGCCGAAGGTTCAAAACCGCCAACAGGAATAAGCCGGCTGTGACCACAGCCAGCAATGTCGCCTGTAAGCGATTGAAAAGGTTCGATTCCATTGGGGGCGCTCGTTCGTCTTCTGAATCGGAAACAATTCATCTTCCGTTGTTGCACGTATGCTGCCATGCGCCGGGTCAGAGGTACTGGCGTAACCAGCATAGACAATCAACTGAGAATACGCGAGATAGAGACGCAAAGTCCCGAGCGATGTCAACTCGATTTAGCACGATTCGCGAAAATTATGCAGGAATTGGTAGAGGGGTTACAGGGAAAGGGATTTAGCTATGGAATTCGGTAGCTATTTGAAGAGATACGGTTTATTAACGAGACAAACAATGCCGCACAATCTCCGGTCGAAAATTCCTTAGAAATCGCGACACGAGATGTCACGTTGCCGCGTGATCAGCGCTGCCCGTAAGTGGCCTTGGGTCCATGCTTACGAAGGTAGTGGTGTTCGGAAACATACAGTGGAATCTCAGAAACGGACGGCCCGGCAGGATCCCATCCGAGACGGAGCAGGACACTGCGGAAGGCAAGGCGGGCGATGTATTCCAGGACGTCGGCGTGCTCGACGGCTTCTGCTGCGGATTTTCCCCAGGTAAAGGGAGCGTGCCCGGCCACGAGAACGCCGGGGACGGCGACGGGGTCAAGATCTTCGGCGCGAAAACGGCGGACAATGACGACACCGGTATTGCGGACGTAGGCTTCGCTGACTTCAGAGGCGGTGAGAGGTTGGGTCACGGGAACGGGCCCATGGAAGTAATCGGCATGGGTGGTGCCCAGGCAGGGGATGGGGCGGCAGGCTTGAGCCCAGGAAGTGGCGAATTCGGAATGGGTGTGGACTATGCCGCCGATCTGTGGGAATTCTCGATAGAGCAGGGTATGCGTGTCGAGGTCGCTGGAGGGGCGGAGGGTGCCTTCGACGATCTTGCCTTCGAGATTGGTAACGACCAGGTCGGTGAGGGTTAACGCTGCGTAGTCGACGCCGCTTGGCTTGATGACGACGAGGGGCTCAGAGCCCGACCGGTCAACGCCACTGGCGTTGCCGAAGGTGTGCGGAGCGAGACCGCGGCGGGCGATTTCCTTGTTGGCGTGGAGGACTTGTTCGCGGAGATCAGGTAACAACATGGCAAAGACAGTTTACCCTTGTCGGCGGCTAGTGGTTGAGTGGAGATTGACGAGGGCTAACAAAAGGCAGGGCTGCTTGTGGAAGACTTATCTGTGGAGACGAGAGTGGAGGCAAGATGAAAGTTCTCTTCATTGGCGGCACCGGAATCATCAGCATAGCTTCAACGAGGCTGGCAGCGGAGCGGGGCATTGAATTGACGCTGCTCAGGCGAGGCCATCGAGAAGTTGAGGTAGCAAAGGGCGTTCGTACGATTGCGGCGGATATTGCGGACGAGGCGGCGGTGGCTGAGGCGCTGAGCAACGAGCGATTCGATGCGGTGGTGGACTGGATTGCGTTTACGACGGCCCATGTGGAACGGGATATTCGATTGTTCAGAGATAGGGCGAGACAGTTCATCTTCATCAGCTCGGCGAGCGCGTATCAAAGGCCGGTCAGCCACTATCTAATTACGGAATCGACGCCGCTTGCGAATCCGTATTGGCAGTATTCACGAGACAAGATTGCATGCGAGGAACGGTTGATGAAGGCGTATCGCGAAGAAGGATTTCCGATCACGATTGTGCGTCCCTCTCTGACGTTCGGAGATACGCAGATTGTGCTGGCGGTGAATAGCTGGCAGAAGTCCTGGACTGCCGTGGATCGGATGCGACGCGGCAAGAAGGTGATCGTGCCCGGAGATGGTTCCTCGCTGTGGGAGGTTACCCACAACAGCGATTTTGCACAGGGCCTGGTGGGATTGCTGGGACATCAACAATCCATTGGCCACGCGTTTCACATCACAAGTGATGAGGTGATGACGTGGGATCAGATTTATCGCATCACCGCGGAGGCAGCGGGCGCGGAAGCGAAGGTGGTGCATATTGCTTCGGACTTTCTGAGCGCCTGCGAACCAGATCAAGTGGGCAGCCTGACTGGCGATAAAGCATCGAGCGTGGTGTTCGATAACAGCAAAATCAAGAGGTTTGTGCCGGGTTATTGCGCGCGAACCTCATTTGCACAGGGAATTCAAAGAACGATTGAGTGGTTCGATGCGGATGCACGTCGCAGGGAAATCGACGATGCTGCGAATGAGACATGGGACAAGCTGATCGACGCGTACGAGAGCGGACTTGCAGAGGCGGTGCGCAGGTTTCGGCCATAGCAGCAGGCGACTCTCGCTACATACAGGAAAAGGATGTGCGTGACGTGGCGGGGGCAGGGCGTCAATGATTGGCCGATATCGTTGAGGCTGGAGAAAGGCGTGGTTAGGATGAGTGGGATTCTCAAGAACAATATTTTGTGGAGGGCGATTGACCTGCGGCGCGCTCTGTTTTGTGGGGTTGCAACTCTGCTGGCGTTTTCTACAGCTGCGATGGCGGGTGGGCCTGATCCTGCCAACTACCCGCTGCGTGTGCACATCTTCAAATATGTTTCGCAATCGCGGCACAGCCGCGAACCCAAGAGCTTGTCGGATGGTCCGGACTATGTGGATGGGCAGGGCGTTGCGGATCTGTTTGAAAATGGCGAGCCACGTGGCTTTGAATTCAGCTACAGCTGCATGGATTCGCTTCGGGAATCAGGTGGATACTCGACGCTTCCAGCACGATGGAAGAAGAAGGATAAGTCACTGGAGATTCTGTTGCCGGAGGCTGGGAAGCCGTGGAACAACGTTTCATGTGTATTGCGCACGGAGATGAGGACTGGGTTGGTTTTTTGCCTGCGCAACGATTCGATTGCAGAGGAAGCGGCGGCGGTGTTCAAGGATTGGATGGTGAAGCACCAATACGATCCGGAGACGGGCAAGGATGAGCCGTTGGCCGGTGGAGACGGGCCGATGGGGCCGACCGAGCCGCAGTGAGACGGCGAGACGACCTAGATAGGTCCTAAATAAGCCACAATTGCGCTTGGCGTTGTAAACTCGCTCCGAATGGAGGCGTCTACTTGAGTGATGGCATCCGGTACAGCACTGGAAGCGATGAACATGGCCACGGCAGCTGAGATTGCCGCGCACGAGTTTGCGTGTGTGGTTGAGCGGCACAGGCCACAGATATTCCGATTTCTTCTGGCGTCCACGCGGGATGTGGACCTGGCGGAGACGCTGACGCAGGAGTGTTTCCTGAAGGCACACCGGAACTGGGCGAGCTTCCGCGGCGAGTCGAGTGCCATGACGTGGTTGATGCGGATTGCGATCAACCTGCAGAAAGACCACTGGCGGAACCGGCGGATGCAGTTCTGGCGGCAGACGCGGACGAATTCAGTGGATCTGGATGAGGCGAGCGAGTGGCTGCCGAGCGGAGAGCGATCAGCGGAACAGAAGTTGCTGGCGCAGGAGCAGGTGAAGCGGGTTTGGCAATCGGTGAAGGGATTGAGCGAGCGGCAGCGGACGGTTTTCCTGCTGCGATACGTTGAGGAGCAGGAGTTAAGCGAGATTGCGCGGGCCACCGGGTTGAGCGAGGGAACGGTGAAGGCTCACCTTTCGCGGGCACTTGGAAGAGTGCGCGCGGAACTGGGAGGGAAACGATGAGTTGGATGGATCGATCGAGAAAAGGGTCGAACGAGATGGACGACAGAGCAGAACTGGATAGACCGGTATCCGGAGAGGACGAGGATCAGGAGCTCGCGGAGGTGCTGGACAACTTCAAGTCGAGCGTACACGCATGGAGCGAGGCTGCGTTGAGCAGGCCGCGGAGGGTGGCGAAGGTTGTGCGGCGTCGGAGTTGGCAGCTGGCGGCAGGATGGGCGCTGGGCTGCGCGCTGGTGGTCGGGAGTGTGAGCGGAGGCGTTTATGAACACCATCAGCGTCAAGAGATGGCGCGGCTTGTGGCGACGGCGAAGGCAGCCGAGCAAAAGCGGTTGTTAGCTGCAGAGCAGGCTGGGCAGGAAGAAGAGGATTTGCTGTCGAAGGTGGACAGCGATGTATCGCGTGAAGTACCGAGCGCCATGGAGCCGCTGGCTCAATTGATGGCCGAAGACGAAACGAAGTAGCAACCGGGGATCAGTAACATTTGCACGACCTTTTGAAGGTAGAGGGGGGAACGGAATGGGAACTTCCAAGAGATCGATTACTGGAAGAGGCGTATTTGGGGGGATGCGGCTGGGCGTCGCCATTGCGGGAATTTTGCTGGCGGGTGTTGCGCTGGCGCAGGGCCCGGGTGGAGAGATGGGATCGAAACCCGGATTTGGGGAGCACAGGCCACCGTTCGAACAAGCGTTTGGATCTGAAGGTGCCAAAGGACGTTTTTGGAACAATCCGAAGATCGTAGAGGCGCTGAAGCTTACCGACGATCAACGTAAGGCGATGGATAGCATCCTGATGGAGCATCGCGAAAAGCTGATCGATCTACGGGCCAGCCTGCAGAAGGCCGAGTTGGGGATGGAGCCTCTGATGGGACAGGACCAGCCGGATGAGAGCAGAATCCTAGCGCAGATTGACAAGGTGGCGCAGGCGCGAGCCGAGCTGGAAAAGGCGAATGCCCGCTTCCTGTTGGCACTGCGCAGCAAGCTTACTCCGGATCAGTGGAAGCAGATGCAAGCGTTGCGCGCCAACCGTGGACGGGACGGTCGCGGATGGGGACGTGACGGGCAGGGCAAGGGCGGTCCGGGACAAGGTGGACAGTTTCGTCGCCAGGGTCCACCGCCACCTCCTCCTGGCGGACCAGCTGGGGGAGCGCAAAGTCAGCTTGACCAGGGCCCGGGTCCGGATGACGAGGCTTCAGCCGGTATCCGTTAGTAGGAGAGATTTACCGTAGCGAAGTTTCAGGCAGAGAGCAAATGCGGTTGCAGTGAAACCGATGGCGGCATGGGTTATCCCCTTGCCGCCGTTTTTTGTGCGGCACGAGAGCGTGGGTTAGTGGTGGAACGGCAGTTAATGGAGACAGAGTGGTGCAGTGTATTTGCACAGTTGCTGAGCAGTATTGGGACAGTGAATGCAGCGCATTGAAACAGTCAGTGGAGTGAAGCTGGACGGCTTTGAAGCGGTGTGAGACAGAGTGTGCAGGCGCGCGGCAGAATTCTGTGACTAAAGTTATTTTCGACTGGTCCGATGAAGTGGGTGGATGCAAGGAAGCCCAACCGGATGGAACGGAGGGCCTGGCGGATGAAGAAAGACCGCAGGCAAGGGCGCCAACGAAGTCATCCAAGAAGGAGCGGTCCCATGGCCCTCGGAGTATTGAACAATCTTTCAGCGATCTACGCAGAGAACAACCTGAATAACACGAACAACAGCCTGCAGACGGTATTGCAGCAGTTGTCGTCGGGGTCGAAGATCAATTCTGGCGCGGATGACGCCGCGGGCCTCTCACTTGTCAATGGCTTGGCGGCCAACTCGGCCGCATTGACGCAATCGGAAACCAATGCGACAGAGGGAGTGGGTTTACTGCAGGTAGCAGACGGTGCTCTGTCGCAGGTCACCAGCCTGCTCAACCGCGCCATCACGCTCGCGACCGAAGCTTCGAACGGCACGCTCAACAGCACGCAGGAAGGCGCGGCTAATCAGGAGTACCAGTCGATACTGTCGGAAGTAAATAACATCGGGCAGACGACCACGTACAACCAGGAGCAGGTGTTTGACGGAAATATCGTGGCCATCTACACGGGAGACTCGTCGACGGCGGGTTCTTCGATCGACGATTTGAATATCCGTTCGCTCTCGGAATCAAGTGTGGGGGATACTGGGGGCGCAATGGCCTACAGCAACGGTTCGAATAACGTGTTTATAGACCTCTCGACGGTCGCCACACTTGCAACAGCCAACGATGCTCTTGTCAATTTGACATCCACGATCGATGTGAACTACCTGACGGAAGGGGCGAACGGCACCGTGGTGACACCCACAACCATCAGCGTTGGTGCAGGCCAGGCCTCAACAAATGACACTGCACAGGGATTGATCAACGCCATTAACAGTTCCGGCCTTGGCTTGACGGCCAGCTTCACGACTGGAAAGGCAGCGGGAGATTCCGCGGCGGGCGTAGACACGGGTATCGAGATCACAGGAGCTGGAGCAGGTGTGGGCAGTGGCGTGACTCCCGGCCTGGTGGGCACGGTGACAGCAACCGCTACCGGAGATGCACTCTCCGGCACGTTGACCATCAAGGGCTCGGATGGCAGCACGAGCGTGATTAATCTGGCGACTGGAAATGGCGGATCAAGCTACGATCAGGCAACGCTGCTCACCGCGATCAACAATGGCGGCTACGGTATCACCGCGAAGCAAAACGGGACGAGCCTGACTTTTACTTCGAATGACCCAACGGTGACGGTCACGGGCGCAGGTGTTACGACCACAACCGGCGGCGATGCAGCTGCATTCGCGGCATCCGCGGGGTATTACACGGTCGGCGTGACCAACTCGACGGTAGCATCCAATGTGGATGTAGCTGACTCTCACACCGTACAGACGAATGCGGCTCCCGCAGGCCTCGCTGGAAATTCCGGCGGGACGGGCGGAGTGGCTACGATGAGCTACACGGATGGGGCGGGCGAAGCGTTGAACACAACCGACCTGACCAACCAGACGGATGCGGAGGCGGCGCTGAACATGCTCAACGTAGCCATCAGTGATGTGGCGGCGCAGGACGGGTATATCGGCGCGCAGATCAATACGCTGAATTCGATCAGCCAGGTGATGAGCACGCAGCAGGAGAACGTGGTTTCAGCGCAGAACGCGGTGCAGGCGACGGATTATGCTTCGGCGACATCGAACATGTCGAAGTACGAGATTCTGAGCCAGACGGGCATTGCGGCGCTGGCCCAGGCCAACAGTGTGCAGCAGGAAGTGACCAAGCTTTTGCAGTAAACCGCATTTGATGCGAACAGGTTTTTGAGTCGACGCAACATTGCAGCAAATTCAAGACAACCCAGGGACGGGCGGCGGCAAAGGTCTAACCTTTGTCGCCCATTTTTTTTGTGATTCTTGAGAGTGTCTACACGTGCTGGACGGCCTGGGCTAGATGGCTCAGGCTGGATTTGGCGTCGCCGTAGAGCATGGTGGTGCAGGGTTTGAAGAAGAGCGGATTCTCCAGGCCACTGAAGCCGCGGCCTTGTCCGCGCTTGAGGACAATTACGGACTTCGCCCGATCGACTTCAAGGATGGGCATGCCGGCGATGAGGGATTTTGGGTTATCGCGGGCGTCGGGGTTGACGACGTCGTTGGCGCCGATGACGACAGCTACGTCGGTCGATGGGAACTCCGGATTGATCTGTTCCATTTCGTAAAGCTCGGAGTAGGGGACGTTAGCTTCGGCTAGTAGGACATTCATGTGTCCGGGCATGCGGCCGGCTACTGGATGAATGGCGTACTTGACTGTGACGCCTCGGCCCTCAAGCAACTCGCCGAGTTCGCGGCAGGCATGCTGAGCCTGGGCAGTTGCAAGGCCGTAACCGGGAACGAAGACGACGCGATTGGCGAAGGCGAGTTGCATGGCGGCGTCGTCAAGAGAGATTTCGCGCATGACGCCGCCGGCGTTGGCGGTGCTGGCTTCCGCAATGATTGCGCCGAATCCACCGAACAGGACATTGGTGATGGACCGGTTCATGGCCTTGCACATGAGAACGGAGAGGATGAAGCCGGAGAAGCCATCGAGAGTTCCGGCGATGATGAGGACGTTGTTGCCGAGGACAAAGCCGGTGGCGGCTGCTGCCAGGCCGGCGTACGAATTCAAAAGAGACATGACAACCGGCATGTCTGCCGAGCCAATGGGGATCACGAGCATGACGCCGAAGACAAAAGCTAAGCCGAGCATGGTGTAAAAGGCGGCGGTGGTTTCGGGATGAATCCAGAAGAAGGCGAAGCTGGCGATCATGGTAAGAGCGATGATGAGATTGATGGCGTTCTGGCCGCGGAACTGAACGGGCTTGCCGGCAATGACGCCTTGCAGCTTGCCTGCGGCGATGAGTGAGCCGGTAGTGGTGAGCGCGCCGAGCATGACTTCAAAACCGAGAGCGCCGCGGGTGACTACAGACATTTCGTTGGCGTGGACAAGGAACTCGCCGATGCCTACAAGGGCTGCGGCGAGTGCGCCGAATGCGTGGGAGAGCGCGGTCCGCTGAGGCATGGCGGTCATGGGGACGCTGACGGCCATCCAGGCGCCGATGATGGAACCGACAGTGAGGCCGGCGATGATCCAGACCCAGGTGACGATGTGCGCGCCGATGAGAGTGCCCACGATTGCGGCGAACATGCCGCCCTCGGCCAGGAACATGCCGCGGCGGGCGGTCTCGGGATGGGACATCATTTTGAGCGAGAGGATAAAAAGGATGGAAGCGATGAGATAGGTGGCTTCCATGAAGTAGGAGGTCAGAGTCACTTTGCGGCCTCCTTACCTTCAGGCTTTCGCTTGCCGAACATCTTCAACATGCGGTCGGTGATGCCAAAGCCGCCGACCACGTTGATGGTGGCGGTGGTAACGGCGACAAAGCCGAGGATGTGCGCGCCGAGAGGGTAGTGCGCCGAGCCCGCCAATACAAGCGATCCGATAAGCGATATGCCGGAGATGGCGTTGGTGGCCGACATGAGCGGGGTGTGGAGCAGCGGCGGGACACGGCTGATGACCTGGTAGCCGAGGAAGGCGGCCAGCGCGAAGACGTAGACGGAAGCGATGAGTACAGCGGGGTTCATATTTTCTCGATAGCGTGGCTAGCGGGGTTGGCGGCGCTGTGCGCCGGTTAGCGGGATTAGCCGGTTATCGTGACTGGCGCGAGCAGTTTAGCGACGCGGGGATTTACTGGATTCCCGTCGTGAGCGACGCATGCGCCAGCAAGGACTTCGTCGGCGAGGTCGAGAGTAAGCTCGCCCTTTTTCACGATCAGCGCAAGGAAGTTGAGAATGTTGCGCGCGTAGAGTTGGCTCGCGTGTACGGGAACTTCCGCGGGCAGATTGAGAGGCGCGAGAAGAGTGACACCACCGATCTGCTGCATGACTCCGGGTTGAGTTAGCTCGCAATTGCCTCCGGCGGGGGCAGCGAGGTCCACGAGAACGGAGCCAGGACGCATGGCTTCGACGGCGGCGCGGCGAATGAGGCGCGGAGCCGGCCGTCCGGGGACTTGGGCAGTGGTGACAATGACGTCAGAGTGGGCAGCGGTGTGGGTGATGAGGTCGCGTCCCCGATCGAGGGCTTCTTCAGTGAGTTCGGCGGCATAGCCTCCGCCGCCTTCAGCGCTGATACCGCCGAGGTCGACATCAAGGAACTTTGCGCCGAGAGAGCGGACTTGTTCGCCTGCAGCTGCGCGTACGTCATAAGCCTCGACGACGGCACCGAGACGACGCGCAGTGGCGATGGCCTGAAGGCCGGCGACGCCTGCGCCGATGACGAAGACGCGGGCGGGCGGAATGGTTCCCGCGGCGGTCATGAGCATTGGAAAGAGACGCGGCAGGCGGTCAGCAGCGGAGATGATAGCCTTGTAGCCCGCGATGGTGGCCATGGAGGAAAGTGCGTCCATGGACTGGGCACGGCTGATGCGAGGAACCAGCTCCATGCTGAAGAGCGTGACTGGCCGTTCGATGGCGGCAGTGAGCGCCTGTGGGGCGTCGAGAGGCTTGAGGAAAGCGATAACCACGGCGCCGGGTTTGAGGCGGGACTGGTCAGAGGAGTTCGGGGCGTTGACGAGAGGAAGCAGGTCGGCGTTGGCGAGGATCGAGGCACGATCGGCAGTAACGGTTGCGCCGGCGTCGACGTATGCCTGATCTCTGGCGCCAGCCGATGTCCCGGCTCCGGATTCGACGGTGACCGAGATGCCTTGCGCCAGCAAGGACTTCAGGCTTTCCGGCAAAAGGGCGACACGGGTTTCGCCGGGAGCAGTTTCCTGAAGAATTCCTAAAAGCAATAATGCCTCCGTGATCGCGTGGGAATCGGGGGCAGCGCGGGTTGGATTACCTGGCGCAGGGGCGCATTCGCAGCGATCTCCAGCGATTATTCAGGAATGGGGATGGGAGGCCTTGTGATGTTGGTCACTGGGGGGATGGGGCGGGATTGGTGCTGGTTTGCGGCGGGGCGTCTTGTGCGCTACCCCAACGCACTGTTGTTGCCGAAGTAGCTTGATCCAATTTCTGGTGGTACTTGGTTGCCCAATCGTTGGCGGCACCTGCCAGAACCGGATTGCCCGAGTTGAGAAATTCCTCTGCCATTCGGCGAGAAGGGAACTTGTTGAGGGTTTCGATGAGGGCGGGCTCGGAACCAGGCACACCGAGTTTGACGTAGTAGGTATGAATTCCCAGAATCACTTTCGTGTTGCGCTCATTCAGAGCGGTCATCAGGGCGCGGTGCGAGCGCGGGTCCTTGATCGTGCTGAGCGCCATGGCAGAAAGCGCGGGTACGTAGGGGTCACTGTCATTCAGTGTGCTGATGAGAGACTCGACGGCCAGCGGTCCTATGTTAATCAGAGCTGTATCGGCGAAAGCGCGGACATAGGGGTCGCTGTCTTTGAGAGCACCGATGAGGGGCTTGACTGCGTGGGGGTCTTTGGATTGGCCGAGCGCCTCGACTGCTGTTCCGCGGACATTTCGATCTGGACTCTTTAGCGCGGCTGTGAGTTGCTTGATGGAGCGGGGGTCCCTGGCTACTGGCGTCAATGGAGCAGAATTATTGACGGCGCCGGAGTTGTCGTCCGCCGGTGGGTTGTCTGGCTGGGGAGAGGGGCTGGCTTGCGAGAAGAGGGCCGGCGCGGGCAAGAACAGTGAGAAGCACAGCAAAACTCCAGCAGTCGTCCACGACCTGAATTGCAGTAGGCAAGGGGACTGCTGCGGGATCATGAAAACTCCTTTGCGTCAGGGCGTTGGTGCTGGCGCCGATTCACCGGGCTGGGAGAAGAGACCGTAAATCCCTCAGACCCACAACGGGAATTCATCCAACATGTGCCTGCTCCCTGGGGAGAGCTGGATTGCTTGAGCCAATTTCCAGGAGGGGGGAACTCACAATGATTGTAAGTGGCTGTCCTCTTGTTTGGAAGTCCCTAGATTGATGCTTGGCGGCGGAGGATGATGGGGACTGATATGGGACGTGCCGGGCGGCTTGAGAAGGACGAATTGCATCTGACTTTGAGTAAGCCCCGTGGGGTTTGTGTGGTCGGCATGGAAGACGCTGCCTACAAGAAATGACCGAGGTGACCCGTATGAAGTCAGATGGCCCACTGATTCTGGCCGTTGTGTTTCTTGCAGCAGGGTTGAGCGTGATTATTTACTACGGCGTTGGCACGACGGCTTTCAATGCCGCCTACCCGCTTTCAGGAGCGAACCTGCAAGTGTCTCTTGCGACCGTGGGACCGGCCGCGGTGGGTGGACTGGCGCTGACAGCGCTGGGGCTGCTCATTCTGGTTTGGGCGCTAATTTGCTCATTTGTGGGACTGTTCCAGCCTACTGTTTATCGGGACAACCCGGGGCGGCTTGAACGTTTGGAGCAGAAGCGGCTGGACCGGGAAGAACGGTTGGAGCGGAAGCGGCTGGAGCGAGAAGATAAGCTGATGGCGCGGGACGGGAGGCTGTTTCCGAAGGAGTAGGCCTCGCGCTCCCTTTCCTTTGAGCTGACGGGCCGCTGGCTAGAGCCTGCGCATGATTGTGCTGACATTCTGTGTCTTAAAGCGCCGCGTCATGCTGTGCTGCGAGCAGGCTCGACTTGAGTCTGCCCGCAGTGCTTTTTGGGGCTATTTCGGCAGGGCTTATTTGGGCAGATCTAGCGATCCGGTAACGGTGAAGGCGGTTTCCGATTTCGCTGATGTTTCCTCGGGCTGTGCACCGCTGAGCGTGAGGGTGTATTTGCCGGGCAAGACTTTACGGTCGCCCTTGTCGTCGACGCTCGACAAGGAGCGGGGATCGATGTGGACGACAACCTGGCGGGTTTGGCCGGCGGGAATCCTGATGCGCTCGAAGCCAACGAGAGAATGGATTGGGCCGTCTGTCTGCGGGGTCTTGAGGTATGCCTCCACGACCTCGTCTCCAGGAACGGCGCCTGAGTTGGTGACAGCGACGGTGGCGGTAATGGGGTCGCCTGCTTTTAGCGAGTCTGACGAGAGAGTGACAGGGCCGTACTTGAAGGTGGAATAGCTGAGGCCGTAGCCGAAGCCCCAAAGAGGTTTTCCAGTGAAATAGCGATAAGTGCGGCCTTTCAGCGAGTAGTCGGTGAAGGCTGGAAGTCCGTCGAGTGAGGCGTAGAAGGTCACGGGCAGTCGTCCGGCTGGGTTGTTTAATCCGGCGAGAGTGCGGGCAATGGCTGTGCCGCCTTCGACGCCGGGATACCACGCTTCGAGTATGGCATCAGCGTGCTGATTGGCCCAGTTGAGCGCGACGGCGCTACCGCTTTGAAGAACGACTACGAGAGGCTTGCCAAGAGCGGAAAGTGCTTCTAGAAGTTTCTGCTGAGGCGCGGGAAGATCGAGGCTGGTGCGGTCTCCGCCGTTGAAGCCATCGATCTTGATGGGCATCTCTTCGCCTTCGAGTTGCGGAGAGAGGCCGACAAATGCAATGACTACATCGGCTTGCTTGGCCTGCGATACGGCTTCGGCAAGTTGCGCGTCCGCAGGGGCTACCCACTTGAGGGTGAGGCCGCCACCGGCCTGGTCACCCGCGTGGGAGTACTCGAGTCGGAAGTCGTGGGGGTCGGTGTCAGTGAAATCGACCGGGATCACAGGTGTTTTGGCGAACTGCATTACTGGGGGTGCGGTGGGCGAGGCACCTGGCAAGGTGATGAAGTTGCCCATTGACGATAGGTCACCCTGCTGGCGCATGTTGCCTTCCGAAAGGACTTTGCCGTCGAGAATGAAGCGGTAGGTTTCAGCGGGCGAATAAGGGAAGCTGTCGCCTTGCTCAATGGCGAAGACGTAATGGCCGGCGGCGGGGACGGCCAGCTTGCCGCTCCAGCGGACGGAGTAGTCGTGGGTAGCCAACTGAGGCACGGGCTGGGCGTTCTCCCAGTCTGTTTGGACGGCGGGTTCGGTGGTGGTGGCGACGGGGCGGCCGGTCCAGTCGGGTGTGGCGAAGAACTCAGTCTTGAGGCCCTGATTGAGGCCGAAGGCGGTGCGCGGGACGGGCACGCCAACCCCGGCGGCCAGCGTGGAACCCTGCGCATAAAGGATGGGCGACGAACGGAATTGGTGCATCATGCCGTCGAGAGGCGTGACTGGGTCGACGGGTGTGCCGACGTAATTGCCCAGGATGGAAGGAAGCAGGTCAGCGGTAGGGCCGATGACGGCGATGTGACCGGGAGCGGCTTTCAGCGGCAGAGCTCCATTGTTCTTCAGCAACACGATGCTTTCTTCGGCGGCTTTGAGTGAGGTTTGGCGGTTTTGCTGGTCGCCTACTCTGCTGAATGGGATTCGATCCAGCGGATTGGAGCCTTGCGGATCGAAGAGGCCGAGTTGGAAGCGTGCGGTGTAGAGGCGCTCGGCGGCTTGGGTGACGAGGTCTTCAGTGACCAAGCCCTGGCGGGCGGCGTTGGCAAGGGTGTTGAAGCCGGGGGTCCACATGCTGCAGGAGAGGTCAGTTCCGGCCTGGAGGGCGAGAGCGGCAGAGTGCATGATGTCGGGAGTCTTCTTGTGGCCTTGGTTAATGTCGACGATGGCGCCGCAGTCGGAGACGACGAAGCCCCTGAAGCCCCAGGCGTCGCGCAGGTGATTCTTCAAAAGCATTTTGTTGGTGCACGCGGGCCACTCGTCAATGGAACTGTAGGCGCACATGACGGACTGAACGTGGCCCTCGGTGACAGTAGCGCGGAAAGCAGGCAGGTAGGTCTCTTCGAGGTCGCGGGGTGAGGGGTCGACATTGAAGCCGTGGCGGAGAGATTCAGGACCGCTGTGGACGGCGAAGTGCTTGCTGGTGGAGACGGCGCGGAGGTGGTTCAAGTCGCCGCCCTGGACGCCGCCGACGAAGGCTACGCCAAGCTTGCCGGTGAGGAAGGGGTCTTCGCCGTAGGTTTCCTGGCCGCGTCCCCAGCGAGGATCCCGAAAGATGTTGATGTTGGGAGACCAGAAGGTGAGGCCATAGAAGATGCGATGGTTTCCTTCGCGCTGGGCCTGGTTGTATTTGGCGCGAGCTTCGGCGGAGATGACATCGCCCATGCTGTGAACGATGGAGGTGTCCCAGGTGGCGCCCATGCCGATGGCTTGCGGAAACACGGTGGAGTAGCCGGCGCGCGCGACGCCGTGGAGAGCTTCATTCCAGGTCTGGTAGTCGGGAATGCCGAGGCGGGGGATGGAGGTGGCCCAGTCTTCAAGTTGGGAGGCTTTCTCGTCGAGCGTCATGCGGTTGACCAGATCGTGGGCGCGCTCGGCCGGGGACCGGGACGCGTCAAGATACACGGGCGTCGCTTCCTGGTTGCCGTTCTGGGCTGCAAGGGTGCATGCTCCAACAGTTGCCAGAGCGAGAAACAAAAGTGTTACCCGATGATGCGACATTGTCCGTTCTCCTCAACTACAGTGCCGGTGGTTTCTCAAGCGCGGCGTAAGGCTATCTGCGTATTCAAGAGAAAAGGGCACGCGGTTGTTTTTCTGCGCGCCCATTCTATCCTGCTGAACTCTCGTTATGCGTAGACTAGTCCATCCACAGCGCGCTGGTGATGATGCGTGGATAGTAGCGGCTGGCCTTGCCTTCGCCGGAAACGATCTGGTCGCAGCAGGCCCAATAGGAGCTGCCTTCGACCTGCCATTTGACGTGAGCGGCATCTGCCTGGCGGAAGACCTCGGCCACCTTGGGATCTGCATCGAGATGGAAGACCTTGCGGGTGACGTGCATGAAGATGGAGATCTTGCTCATCCACGAATTGTTGCTGGTCGACGAGAGTTTGATGCCGCCATCGGCAAACAGATTGCGCCGCTCGGGATCAAGCAGCAGATTGCGCGTGTGTTCTTTCAGAACCTCGAGCATTCGCTTCTCAGACGGAGTTGCGTAGACCTGCTCTAACGTGCAGCCCGCGAAGCCGGTATTGACGAAGTAGAGTGGATAGACACATCCCTCGATTGCGGGCAGAATGCGTGAGGAGTAGCCGGGGTTGGACTTTTCGAAGATAGCGGGGAGCACGCCGTCGACAGCCTGATCGCAGACCACAGAAGCAACCTTGGCGGCCAACTCTTCGCAGCGGGCCTGGCTCGGAGCGTCCTTCAGTTCGCGAAACATCAGCGCCAGAGACTTGTAGGTTGCCCAGCTCTTTACCGCAATGTAGATGTTGTTGCGGGTTTGCGCCAGCGAGTGATCAAGGGAATCATAGGTTGTGATCTCCTGGCCGCCGGCGCAGCGCGTCGAGTCGAATTGCGCGAAACCAACGCCGCCCCCGCGGTTGATCATACTGCTGAGGCAGGCGTCGACGACGGCATTGTTGGTCTTGAGCCAATTGATGTCGCGGGTCTTGGCAACGTAACAGCCCGCGGTGAGAACCCAGTTGCAGAGCTGCTCTACCGTCATGTAGCTGAAGCAGCCGGTTAGATTGGCAAGCTCGTAGCTGCTGCGGCCCTTGGGTGAGAAGTTGTTGTGCGCGCCCATGTCATGACAGAAACTGATGCCTCCGGGCTTGGTGTCATAGGGGCGGTTGAGCTGGGCCTCGTCAGGTGGCGGTGGAGTCTGTGATGGATCCAATTGCATTGTCTCGGTTGCAGGCGCGAACTCCGACCGATAGACCTTCACTTCGTCGTTGTAGCTGTAGAGCCTGACAAAGTTGTCGAGTAGATTGCGGACCAGCCAGGGATTATGTTCGAGTTCCCAGAAGACGTGATCGACGGACAGATCGAGCGTATTCATCATGCAGTACTCGCCTTCGTTAACAACCCAGAAAGGCTGGTCTTCGATTTCGAGTAATTGCGTGCTGCCGTAGTAGCTGTGAGTGGCGTGTGCGATGAGGAAGCGCTGATCGGCGGAAAGAGGGGCCTGGTCCAGCTTGCTGTCGAGCGCCTTTGCTGATGCGATGATTTTGGCGGAGTTATCGAGTGCCGTCTTCAGAACGTCCGCAAGGCTCTCAAAGTAACGCGTGTAGAGATAGCGTGCGTCGAGTCCGTTGGTCTGGAAGCCTTCCAGATACGAACCGAGAGCGACGGTGATTCCGTATTTTTTTCCGGCCGGAACCTCAAATCCAAATCCAGGACAGGATCCAAGCAGGTGAACTGGATTGTAGCGTTCACGCACGCCGTCACTGGCGGACCAGCGCATGAAGACGAAGGGCTCAGTCTCATTGGCCCCGTCTGCGACCTTGACGCCTTCTTCGGAGGTGGTGAAATCACGGAGCTCGGCAGCGCCGCCAGCCTCGCGGCGGAAGGCGAACGCCAATCGGCCGCTGCCTAGATCGTCGGTGATGATGCGGCTGCCGGGGCGCGCATGATTGAGGGCGAACATGACGGTCTTGGTTGTGGCGCCCTTAGTATTGTCCAACTCGAGGCGGGCGATGATGGCGGGCAGCAGGCCCTCGCGCATTTGCTCCTTGTTAGAGACAGCGGGATCGGGGATCGGACCGAAGGGAGAGTAGACCGAAAAGGTCAGTCCCTGTGCTGCCCAAACATCCGTGGCCCAGCCGTAGGAGCGTGAAAACTCGCTGTCCTTGAACGGCACGGCGTCGGGCTTGACGTTCTGTTCCGCGGGGCCGGCCTGCTCCACGAGGAAAGCGTCGGAGGCGCGGTTGACCGCGGCCGTGTAGAAAGGAAGGCACTTCAAAGTTGCGTCGGAATGCCGATCACTATCCTTGAAACCGATGAAGACTTCCTGGTCACCGGGCTGCCCGATCTGCAGGCCAATGCCGCCGCGAGTGCCGAAGTTGCCGCAGGTAAAGCTCATGAATGCGCCCATTGGCGAATGCTGGGCATTGAACCCCAGGTTGCAGGAGAGTGGTGCACGTTTAGTCATGGTGATTCCTCGCTGCGAATTATACCCTTGCCGGGTCTGTTTTGTTGTCGCCAAATCCAGTAGTAAAGCGATATAGTTATGTGACTCGAATCTCTGACCCAACTGCGTTGCGTGTGGAAGATCGGTCCGGCAGTGAGCGCCGGCGCGACTTTGTTTGGGACGCCTACGAGACGAGTCAACGCGACGGGGCCGTGGAGCTGCGGCGGGTTGAACAAAACTGGAAGTGTTTCTCGCCGGCAGTGACGGAAAGAGAGAAGGAACCGATGAGCGGCAACAGCAAGGGGCTGGCATTCTCAGAAAAATTTGGCTACGGTCTGGGTGATATGGCTGCAAACTTCGTCTTCCAGGCGATGATGGCCCTGCAGCTGAACTTCTACACCGATACGTTTGGATTGACAGCAGCGCAGGCGGGAACAATGTTTCTGATTGTGGGCCTGGGAGCGGCTGTGTTCAATCCGGTGATGGGGGTGATTGCCGACCGCACCCATACACGTTGGGGAAGATTTCGCCCCTGGCTGTTGTGGACGGCGCTGCCGTTTGGCGTGATTGGTGTTCTGACCTTTACGACTCCGGATCTGAGCGCCGGAGCAAAGCTGATGTACGCCTGGGTGACGTACCTGCTGCTGCGCCTCATCTACACGATGAACAACGTGCCTTACGCGTCGCTCACCGGCGTGATGACCGAAGACCCCAACGAGCGCAATAGCATCGCAACTTACCGTCAGATTTTTGCCAACGCTGCTGGGTTCATTGTGCAGAGCCTAGCAATTCCCATGGTGGTCTTTCTGGGAGGTGGCAGTAGCGCCCGTGGCTACCAGATGACGATGGGCATCTTCCTGGTGACCAGCGTGGTGATGTTCCTGATCGCCTTTGCAGTGAGCAAGGAAAGGATTCAGCCCGACCCAAAGCAGAAGAGTTCTGTTCTACAGGACCTTGGCGACCTGTTTGAGAACGGCCCATGGATTGCGCTCTTCCTGGTGACAACCTTTTACTTTATCGGGCTTATGATCCGCGGCAGCGTGATGCTGCCCTATTTCAAATACTGTGCGGGGAACCAGATCCTCTTCAGTTGGTTCAACGGCTTTGGATTGACGGCACTTCTAATCGGTGTAGCCTGCTCGACGGCCTTGACCAAGCGGATGGGCAAGCGGGCGCTGTTCATCTGGAGCATGTTTTTGACAGGTGTTTGCTGTGTCGCACTGTTCTTCATCCCGGCGACTGCTACCACGACAATCATTGCGCTGGAAGTTCTGCGCCAGTTTGTTTACGGCTGCTCCGGACCAGTGCTGTGGTCCATGATGGGTGATGTAGCCGATTTCGGCGAGTGGAAGACGGGACGGCGCGCCACGGGCACGGTGACGGCAGCGGTGGTGTTTGCACTGTGGATTGGATTGGCGTTGGGCGGCGCGATCGCGGGATGGCTGCTCTCTTTCTATGGCTATCAGTCCAATGCCGTACAGACCGATCAAGCATTGACGGGCATTCGATTGATCGCCTCCGTTTATTCGGGCGCGGCATTTCTTGCCGCCGCGGTTTGCCTGCTCTTCTACGGCATCACTATGAAGCTAAATATGACGATTTCGCACGATCTCTCGGAGCGGCGCAAGGGGTATTCGTCTCAGGATTCGTAGGTTGGTCTCATTCTTTCGGCGTCGTGCGCCATCCATCGCGCGATGAGACTGCGCGATGGATGGGGCACACAGCTTTAGTGCAACAATCAGAGGTCAACGTTATGACGGTGGATTCTTCAGGAGTTTTTAGAAAATGTTGAACAGGCAATTCGTATTTCTTACCGCAATGTTGGCCGCAGGTATGGGGGCGAGTGCGCAGGCACCCACCACGTTGAAGGACGCGTATCGCGGCTCCTTCTATGTGGGTGTAGCCATCAATGAGGCGCAAATCGCGGGGACCGACGCGCGTGGAACGGCAATCGTCGCAACACAGTTCGATTCCATCTCGCCTGAAAATGTGCTGAAGTGGGAACGCATTCACCCCAAGCCGGATACATATAATTTCGAACTCGCCGACCAGTATGTTGAATTCGGCGTGCAGAACCACATGTTCATTGTCGGGCATAACCTGGTGTGGCATGCACAGGTTCCGGAGTGGGTCTTTCAGGACGACCAGGGCAAACCGTTAACTCGCGACGCGTTGTTGAAAAGGATGCACGACCACATCTTTACTGTGGTGGGGCGGTACAAGGGGCGGATCCAGAGTTGGGACGTGGTGAATGAGGCGTTGAATGAGGATGGAACGCTGCGGCAGTCGAAATGGCTGAAGATCATCGGGAAAGACTACATCGAGAAGGCATTCGAGTACGCGCACGAAGCCGATCCGCAGGCCGAACTGAACTATAACGATTACAACCTGGAATATCCGGCGAAGCGCGATGGTGCCGTTACCCTCATCAAGGAACTTCAGGCCAAGGGCATACCGGTTGCCGTGGTCGGCGTTCAGGGACACGACCGTCTCGATTGGCCGTCGGCTGCAGTAGAAGACGCTACTATCGATGCTTTTGCCAAGCTGGGAGTCAGGGTCGCGATTACTGAACTCGACGTTGATGTGCTACCGTCGATTGCGCCGGGAAGCGCGGACGTTTCGCTCAAGGTGAAGGCCGATCCCAAACTGAATCCATACCCGAGCGGCTTGCCGGACGACGTGCAGCAAGCACTGGCACGGCAGTATGCGACTCTCTTCGGCGTCTACCTGAAGCATCGCGCTGCGATGAGCCGCGTGACGTTGTGGGGGGTGACGGATGCAGATTCGTGGCGCAATGACTGGCCAGTGGTGGGGCGCACGGATTACCCTTTGCTTTTCGATCGCAACGGCCAGCCGAAGCCGGCGTTCGATGCGGTGATCCGGCAGGCGGCGCTTACAAACAAGCGATAACCGACGGATCTGAATTGAAGACATCACCCAAGCTTCTTTCACGCATCCTGCGCGCGATGAATGGCAGCTAAGCGCACTTGGATTCTGCTTCCAAGCGGGTGAGGGTTGCTCTCATTTCTTCGAACTCTGGGCGGCCATGAAGGGGCTTCAGACGGGGATCGGCCAGCATCTGGAAGAACCAGGGACAGCGGGCGTCGGCCGACGTATGCAACTCAGAGATCGCTGCGTCGTACTCACCAAGTGCGACATAGACGGCCGGAGTGAAGGAGCTAAGGACGAATCGTTCGCGGCTCAACCATTCCAGGCGTTCCAGGATGGCGCGGGCTTCCTCTTCCCGGCCTGCGCAGGCAAGGGTATACGCGTGGAGAGCTGAAACCAGATCAACGTAGGGATGGGAGGCCATCAGATTCTGCGCGAGTTGCTCGCCTCGGGTTGTACCGCCATTGAAGGAAAGAATGATTGATCCGTAAAGAGCGATGCCCACGTGATCGGGAAAAAGCGTCAGGCCGTGGTTGACTTGCTTTACGCTCTCGGCGGCCTGTCCGGCCAGGTGCAGCGCCCAGGCCAGTCGGGCGTGGAGAAAGGGAGCAAAGGGGTCCAGCTGAAGAGCGGATTCCAGGAGCGCGATGGCCTCCGCAAATCGATGGCGGCTCAGAGCAAACATCACCCTTAAACGCGTGACCCAGGGATCATGAGGCAGATGAGCTGAGGCAGAGAAGGCCCAGAGCGCGGAAGGCAAATCGTGATCGACGTTGAAGCTGATGGTGCCGAGTGAGGGCAGAAGGGCCTGGGCGCGAACATGTATATCAGGGATGGAACTGGCCATGCGGCGCACCACACCGGCTGCCGCTGCCGGAGACATAAATCCCAAAACGGCCTGCGTGATGCAAAGCCGCGCCAAATCGACCTTGGCGGCGATCAGCGAAGGATCCAGTTCGGTGGCTTTGAGAAGGAGGTTTTGTCCGTCCTGCATCTGATGCCGTTGCAGCGAACTCCACTCGTAACGTGCGCGCTGGTAGGCTTCGTAGGCTTCGCGGCGATGCGGATTGTCGTCGGTCTGATCGTCCGGTTCTGCGGAGGCTGATATGGAAATGTCTTCAGCGTTCAATCGAAACAGCAGCCGCTCGATGAGCTCTGATTCCAAGCCAGCGATTCGGTTTTGCGGCACGAGCAGGTCTTCAACCCATAGCTGGGTGCCGTCTTCCACGCGAATCATTTCCGCACGGAGACGGAAATGCGAGGGTAAATTGCGGAGGGTTCCGGTCAGAACCAGGTCGGCCTTGAGCGTTTCGCCTACCTGCTGCGCTGTATTGCCCCGGTCGGCGAGGGTGAAAACGGAGTCTCTGGCCAATATGGATACAACCCGCGGCCGTGCTGAGGTGAGTCGGGAGATGAGTTCTTCAGAGATAGTGGGGCCGAGATACTCGGGAACGGTGTAGCCGGAGACGAAGGGCATAATGGCCAGTCGCGTGAGCGCGTGAGCGTCATGTCCATCGTCTTGCCGAACCTCAGCCGTGAAACGATATCCTCGCTTATAGACGGTCTGGATGCACGCTTCAGGCTCCAACCGTGCGCGCAACGAGGACACGCACTTGGGAACACTATCTGAAGTCACGTGCACATCGCCCCACAACGCCTGGCGCAGTTGTTGAGGCGTCACAATCTGACCGGGGTGGGCAGCCAACAGACGGAGTGCGGCCAGTTCCTTCGGAGGTAGGTGGACTACTGCATTTCCGCGCAGAAGGGTTCCGTCAGTTTCAAGCCGGAAGCTACCAAACGAAAAGGCCAACTGAGGATCCTGGCGACCGGTCCCCAACGCGTGGGGCCCGAAATTGCGGGCTCCCTGCAAGCGCAAAGTGTGTTCCTTCATCTCTTCCAACGTGCTCCCCTGGTCCAAGGCCTGTTGGCCGTCGATATTCTGTCAACCAAGCAAAGAAAACCGAGCCGCAGGCGGAATCCAGATAGACCCTCGCCAGGGACATCCGGGGAAAAGATGTTGCAGCTTCAAATTATGTCCCGAGCCTCATTGAGCCCGGCTGTTTGATGACACCTCGATTATGCAGGTTTGTGAGGTTTCGTGAAGACGTTTTCCACGTCTTTTCTGTTCTTGTAGTAATCCAGAATTGGTTACCTAGTGATTCTTGAGTAAATAAAGATTTACGCTATATCTTATTCATTATTATAAGGTTATTATCGCTTTTTCATGAACGATCTGGGAGTGAGCCGAACGAGGAGCCCGTCCGCCGAGACCAGAACTCGCTGCCGCGGAGATTTTCACTCGACGAGTGATCGATTGCATGGGGGCCGCAGTCAGAGGAGGTGTTCAGAAAAACATCAAGAATTCACCAGAAGAATCGGGCCCACTGGCTGGCACACTTGGTCCAACACGATCTTCGGTTGGTGAGGGAATATTGTCATGTCAAAAGCTGTTTCGTACGCTCAGTGGTCATTGGAGCCTTACTGTCTAGGACAAAAGCTGCGCATGCTGCGCACGGAGAAGCGGCTTACCCTTTCGCGGCTGTCGGCGGAGACCGGGCTTTCGACGGCGCTACTTTCGAAGCTTGAGACGGACAGGATGATTCCCACGCTGCCTACACTGGCTACGATCAGTCGGGTGTATGGAGTGGGAATGAGCTATTTTTTCGCGGAGCCCGCCCGGCACACTCTTTCGATCACTCGCAAGGCTCACTTGCAAGGCAAGGGGCGGGGGCCTGAGTCCGTGAAAGTGACACCGCTGAATCCTGCGGTCGATGCGGCTCGGCTTGTGGCGCGGATGGTGGAGTTTGTTCCCGGCGGCGTTGCGAGTGCAATGGACGGGTTCGAGGAAGCCAGCGGTCTTGTGTATGTGCTGGAGGGCCGACTGCAGCTGGATGCGGGCGGCATGCACGAACTGCTGGAGGAAGGCGATTGCGCCTACATCGAGAGTGAGATGGCGCTGGCCTGGAGTGCGGCGGGAAAACATCGCTGCCGGGTGCTGGCGGTGCTGCCGGGCGTGGAGCGCAAAAACCGGTAACAGGCATGTGTTCCGAGGTTTGCCGGTTGGTGTGCAGGTCTGTAGGATTGTTTGGAACTTCAGGAACTGGAGACCATGCGACCTAACTTTCACCTGATGAAGGCGACACTGACCGGAGCACTGGGCGGTCTGCTTTTCGGATTCGATACAGTGGTCATCTCCGGCGCCATTGATGCGCTGGTAAGGCTCTATGGGCTGAGCGCGCAAGACAAGGGCTGGACCGTAGCGATTGCGCTGATTGGCACGGTAGTGGGCGCGCTGGGCGCGGGGGTGGTGGGTCAGAAGCTCGGAGGTCGCGAAACTCTGCGCATTACCGCGCTGCTCTATGTCATCTCGGCCATCGGAAGTGCGCTGGCGTGGAGTTGGCCGTCGCTGATGGTCTTCAGGTTTGTGGGCGGGTTGGGGATTGGGGCGTCGTCGGTACTGGGGCCGGTTTATATTGCGGAGCTGGCTCCGGCCAAGTGGCGCGGGCGGCTGGTGGGGACGTTCCAGTTCAATGTAGTGCTGGGCATTCTGCTGGCGTATGTCTCTAACTATGCGATTCGTACGCTGCACCTGGGCGCAGCGGAGTGGCGCTGGCAGGTGGGTGTGGCCGCAGTTCCGGCTTTTGGTTTTCTGGTGCTGCTTTTTGGCATTCCGAGGAGCCCGCGTTGGTCGGCATCGCGAGATCAGCTTGAAGATGCGCTGGCCGTGCTGAAGTTGATGGGCGAGCCCGATCCGCAGGCGGAGTTGGCTGACATCCGCGAAGCACTCAGGCAAGAGCACGCATCAGCGCACGAGCCGGTGTTTCGCTGGAAGTATCGCTATCCGTTGTTTCTGGCCATTTCCATTGGCGCATTCAACCAACTGGCGGGGATCAATGCCATCCTCTACTACCTGCCGAATATCTTTGCGTCGGCTGGGTTCAGCCAGATTTCTGGCGACCAACAGGCGATTGCGATCGGGTTTACGAACCTGATTTTCACCATGGTGGGAATGAGCGCGATCGACAAGTTGGGGCGGAAGACGCTGTTACTGATTGGCGCAGCAGGTACGGCGGCCTGCCTGGCAGGAGTGGCGTGGCTGTTTTCGACACATTCGCATCCGGGAGCACTGGTATGGATACTGGTGACGTATATCGCGTTCTTCGCGTTGTCGCAGGGCGCGGTGATCTGGGTGTATATCGGCGAGGTGTTTCCCAATTCAGTACGATCGAAGGGACAGGGCGTAGGCAACGCTAGCCACTGGATCATGAATACAGTTATTGCGCTGGAGTTCCCTGTGGTGGTGCACTTCCTGAACACTGAGACTCCGTTTGTGTTTTTCGCGGTGATGACTGCGGTGCAGTTTCTGGTGGTGCTGTTTACCTACCCGGAGACGAAGGGGCAGACGTTGGAGGCGCTGCAGCGGAAGCTGGTTCATGCAGAATAAATTCTGGGAATGCGTCACTGCGGTGCCTTGCTACCTCTGCTAACATGGCGTCGCACTTTCCTTGATAGAGGTAGGTAGCTGTCATGAGGCGCTCGTCTGCTTATTTGTTGCTTTGCGTGTTGGTATTTACTTCGCCGCTTTTGTGGGGCCAGCAGGTCGCATCGGCTCCAAAGTGCTCGTTACCGCCGCCACCATTCTTGCTTAACAGATCGAATATCTTCAGCGATCAGCAGGAAGAGTGGCTGGGTGAAGCGGAGGCCAACCAAATTGAGCCGGACCATACCCTGCTACCGGAACAGGACTCGGCGGAGTTGACGCTCATTGGCCAGAAGCTGTTGGCTCAGTTGCCGCCCACGCTCATTCATTACCACTTTCGGGTATACGAGGCAGAGGATGCAAATGCGTTCTCAATTGTCGGCGGATATGTGTACCTGAGCCGAAAGCTGATTACCGACGCTCGCAATGAAGATGAGATTGCTGGAGTTCTGGCGCACGAGATTGGTCACATCTATACGCATCAGGTTGCCACCGAATATACGCGCATGTTCAAAGTGCGCATGAATCTGGGTTCGATTGGAAATCAGGACGATGTCAACGACAAGATGCAGCAACTGCTGAATGCGCGTGTGAAGTACAACGAGGATCTGAGCGAAGCTCAAGAGGATAAAGACGAGTTGCTTGCTGACCGGGTTGGGATGTATGCGATGACGCGTGCCGGCTATGCGCCGCGGGCATTCGCAGAGTGCCTGGATCGCATCAGCGCCAACAAAGGCCGTCTGGGCAGCTTTCTCACGGACATGCTCGACATCAACAGCATTGTGACTCGGCGGGTACGTGCGGCGCGATCTCTGACTAGCGAATTGACCTCTGAGTGCAAGAGCCTGTCTCCGGGAGCGAGTCCGGAGTTCAAGGAGTTTCAGCAGAAGATTCGGTCAGCACCGGTGAACTGGCTCGTCAATGCCACGCCCGGACTGCAATTCTTCAAGATGGATCCACCCATGCGGCCGGCGCTCGACCGGGTGCGCTTCAGCGCTAATGGGGAATATGTGCTGGCCCAGGATGAGACGCGGATCCATGTATTGAGCCGGTCGCCACTCAAGCTGCTCTTCTCGATAAATGCGCCGGGGGCGGAGAATGCGCATTTCACGCCGGACTCGACTCAGGTTGTCTTCCACTATCAGACCATGCGGGTGGAGCGGTGGAGTGTAACTTCGGGAAAGCGCGATGGTTTTTTTGAATTGGTTGATTACAGGGGCTGTCGGCAGACCAGCCTCGCCCCGGACGGTAAGACTTTTGTATGCCTCTCGCTGACTCAGCGCGGAGTGTGGCTGAAGCTGATGGATGTAGATACTGGCAAGCTCTTCTATGACAACAGGGATTTTTATGAGCCGGATGAGGCTGTTCAACCATGGTCGGCAATCGTCCGTTACTTTACATCACCCGAGGTGGGCACGCTGGCTTACAGCCAAGATGGCCGTACTCTAGTTGTCGCTACCGGAAGCAAAGCAATGGCGTACGATCTGGTCGCCCGCAAACCTTTCTCCATGAAGGGTGACCTCTCCGGTATGGTGCAGGGCGCAATGACATTTGTGGACTCGGATAAGCTGGTTTTCGATTGCGAAATAGGCGCCAAGAATTACAACGATCGCACGACTTTCAAAATGTGCGAGACGACCTTCCCTGAGGGATTGCCGATTCACGACTTTCAGATTGGCTATCAATGGATGGACACAGTTGCGCATGGCAATCATGTATTGATTGGACCGCTGCGGGACAGCGCGTCAGTGCTAGTTGATCCTTCCACTGGCAAGGCCAGCGCTGCGTTCAAGCTGGATGCTCTCGATCTGTATGATCAGACGATCGCCAGCGAGACGGCGAGCGGTGGCGTTACGGTGGGCGAATTGGGCAGCCAAAAGATGGAGTCGGTTGATCTTCCGGTAGGCCCCATGCCCGATCAGGCAGCGGCCGAGTTCAGCCCGGACGGGCATTTTCTAGCAGTCTCCAATCGCTCCCGCAGCACCATCTGGGATCTGAACGCACAAAAGCAAATTGCTTTAATGCGTCCGTTTCGTGCGGTCCGCTTTGACGACCAGAACCAGATGTTCGCGCAGTATCTGCAGTCGCATATGAAGCCTGGGCAGAATTCGCATATCGATCTAAGAACTGGCAAGGTAACGGAGGGTGCCAAGTACGACATCAACGCGCTGCAGACGGGCACAGTACTGGTGAACATCCGAGAGAAGAACGCGATTGATGGCTACGCGCAGAATACAGAGATGGTCGTTTCCGATCTGACAACCGGAGCGCAGCTATGGACAAAACGCTTTCCACATGCCACGCCTATCGTTCGCTCGACAGACGGCGATACGCTGCTGCTGATCATGGACCTGGGATGGCAAACTGCTACTGACGAGACTGCGCATACAGGCGACAAATTCATTCGCGCCTCAGACAAGAAGGGGGAATGGCTTCCGGTGGGGACGCTGGTCGAGTTGCTGGACAGCCGCACCGGGGATGTGCGGCGGCAGATCGCGGTGCCACAGTACAGCAGACAGGACTTCAATTTGGATAGCCGCTCTGCAGAACTCTATGGCGACTACCTTGTGGTGTACGGCAACTACAACAACAGTACGATTTATAGCGTCTCAGACGGAAAGCGGTTGGGGGCTTTCTATGGAAAGGCGATTGCGGGGGACGACAAGCTTGGCCTGATTGCGGCCACGAATCGCGCGCAGGAGATTGTGGTGTACGAAGCGGCGACAGGCAAAGAATTGAAACGAGTGGTTGTGGACCATCTGGTGCGGGCGGCGCGGTTCATTCAGGAGAAGCAGGCGTTGCTAGTACTGACGGCTAGCCAGCGTGTCTATACGATTGATGTTCCCAAGACACGGCCAGCGGAGACATCTCAGGCGAAATAGCGGCCGATTGGCGAGTGAACACCGAGCGGTGCAGGCCGCTTATGCCTGTTTTCTTGGCTTAGGTTCATGACTAGCCCGCGCCATTACGTCACTTGTGACCGAAGTCACGAATCACGACTGTTGCGGGCGCTATATATAATTTTATGCGTGGAGCCTCTGAATTTCTTGAGGCTGCATAAGGTAGCCCCACGAGAGGTCAGGTAAATGGAGCAGACAGCGGTTTCGGCAACGGGCTGCGCGGGAGAGATGGCAGAACCTTCGCGCGTGCGGCAGGCTGAGAGAGAGTCGGCTCTGGAGCTATTCAACTCCGCGGAGGCGAATGCGCTGCGGGCGGAGATTATTCGGACGGGGCGGAAGCTGTGGGACCGTCAGTATGTGGACGGGAACGGCGGCAACATCACTGTGCGGCTGGGGCACGAGTTTGTGTTGTGCACGCCGACGATGTTGAGCAAAGCGGACCTGGAGGTTGCGGATATTTGCCTCTCCGATTTGAGCGGAAAGATTTTGGCCGGAGATCGGACGCTGACCAGCGAACTGCTTTTGCACCTGGAGATTTACAAGGCTAATCCGAAGGCGCAGGCGGTGGTGCACTGTCATCCGCCGTATGCGACGGCTTTTGCGATAACGGGAACAGTGCCACCGAATGGGCTGATTCCGGAGTACGAGGTTTTTATTGGACCTGCGGCGGTGGCGCCGTATGAAACGCCGGGTACGAAGGCGTTTGCTGAGACGGTATTGCCGTTTGTGCATGAGCACAACACGATCCTGCTCAAGAACCATGGAGTGGTTTGCTGGGCGGATACGGTGACGCATGCCGAGTGGCTGTGCGAGATCATGGACACGTATTGCAAGACGTATCTGATCGCGAAGCAGATCGGCGCACCGCTTGGGGTGATTCCCGAAGACAAGATCGACGACATTCTGCGGCGCAAGCAGTGGATGGGATTGCCGGATGCGCGCATGGGACGAATCGGCGGCGACCCGCGCGGCGGAGACCCAAAGAACGCAGCCGAGGTGGTGGAACTGGTGAAGCGGGAAACGGGGCGGCTGCGCCCGCGCGACTGAGGCTCGTACCAACAAGTTGCTCCTGGGCGGATGGTGGTGTAGTCATTTCCGGGTTGCTGGCAATTCACTCGGTACGCCAAAATGGGCATGCACCTTAGCCCTACCGGTCCGTTCACGCGACGCGGAGAGTGGTCGAAACTGGAACATCTGCATTCGGCACGGTGTCTAATCAAGCATGACTCTCCATCGTTCTTGGAAAAGGAACTTATGTCGAGGCGTGGGGGTAGTTTTCCTCATAGTCTTCGTCGGATGGCCCGCGATGATGGTCCGTCAGTGGCTCTTCCGCGTGCGTGCGGAGGCTTTGCTGGCCGACATTAAGTCTCTCGAAGTAAATCGCAGTTCATGGTCCGATGCGCAGAGGTTCATGACACGCTGGGGAAGTTGGGGACAGTGGTACGGTGACTGCAACAGAGAGGATTGCAGTTATAGCGTAAGGATTTACCATCTCTCGTGGGTTTATCCGGCGTTTGTGTTTGAAGAAGGTCCGCACCTCAGCGCAAGGACATTGGAATTGCTTGGGCTTCGTAGCGCTGTAGTGAGCGCCAGATTCGATATCGTACGAGGTGTCGTAACAAACAAGGGGTTCGGCATGTCTGTGGCGCTGCCGGTCAGTAAGTGGATCGGCCCCAGGGATAGTTTCTGGCTAATGGAGAAGAATGGGAGCGCATATTGGCCGAGCCTCGACGTTGCTTCTTTCGAGGGAGTCAATTTGAGGGGCACCACGCCTTTCGGCATAACGAGACATCCAAATCGCGGTTTTGTCCAGCGGCGAACGATTCTCGAAGCGAGCTTTACCCCGGAAGAAGCTCCTGCGGAACGGACCGCACTCATGGATTTTCATTTCGATTGCTTTACTCGCTGGGTAGCTTGTTCCAGTGTTGAGGAACTACTGCCCAAGGCAGAAGAGGAATTCAGAGCGGACATTGCCGCAGAACAATAAGGTGTTCGGCAAGACTGTAGGGTCCGCTAACATCTCCATGATTTATGTTCTGAGCGTATCACCGGCAATATCGGACACTGCCGGCCTCGTCAGGCGAGGGAAAAGCGAAACTGTGGTACACTGTACATGCGCTCAGTGATTTGGCCGTGAGCGGTGGATTGGCCTTCAAATCAGGCAAGTTTACCTGGCACAGATTTCCCCCAAGCCCCTACAGCGTATACCTGTGAGTCTCCCAACCGGAGCTTCTGTCGTGGACTGTGTTTTGGTCCGGCAGGAAAGAAGCGCAAACGCCTCCTTGAATGGAGATCGCGCTGAACCGGAAAGTGAATAGGAGCATGGTAGCTACCCGGCAATGTGCCGCGTGGCGTACTTGTAGCGTGTGGCAGCTCCGGGCCGTTGGCGTTCTACCCTTTTGAATGCCGGACGGTCAGTCTTTGGAACGACTTTCGGTTCTCCCTTACGCATATTTCGATAGCAGGTTCGCGTTCGAGCAGAATTCGTGTGCGCACCTCATGACCGGTTCCGATTGCAGGCCCTTGCAGGAAATTCGTGGGCTCGCGGAACCCAGGAAAATGGACATTTTGACAACTCAGTTTTCACAGTTTTCTCTTTCGGCTGCGCTGATGGCGCGGCTCGACGCTAACAAGTTTGAAACCCCCACGCCGGTGCAGGCTGGAGCGATTCCGCCAGCCCTGGAAGGCCGCGACGTGCTGGCCACGGCGCAGACGGGAACGGGCAAGACGCTCAGCTTCCTGATTCCGATTGTGGAGATGATGCAGAAGAACGAAGCTCGCGGTGCGCAGGCGTTGATCCTGCTGCCGACCCGCGAACTGGCCATGCAGGTGGAAAAGGCATTCCGTGCGATTCGCACGAACTCCTCACAGACCTGTGCACTGGTGGTGGGCGGGCTGGCGGAAGGGTCGCAGCTTGAAGCGATTCGGCGCGGAGCGCGGCTGATTGTGGCCACACCCGGACGGCTTGAGGACTTCATGAAGCGCCGCCTGGTAAAGCTCGACACCGTGAAGATGCTGGTACTGGATGAAGTGGACCGGATGCTCGATATGGGCTTTCAACCAGCCATAGCGCGCATTGCAGGCACGCTTCCGGCAGCGCGGCAGACATTGTGCTACTCGGCTACGCTCGAGGGCGCAGTGAAAGAAGTGGCGCGGAAGTATCTGAACAATCCGGCACGGATCGAGATCGGTTCGGTGCTGAAACCGGCCGAGAATGTGGAACTGCGCACTTTTGAAGTGGAGCCGGATAAGAAGCAGGAACTGCTCGAACATCTGCTTGGAGCAGAGCAGGGCAGCTTTCTGGTGTTTGTCAGGACCAAGCATGGCGCGGATCGCGTGGCGCGCAGGCTAGTCCGCTCCGGACATTCAGCCACACAGATTCACGGCGATCGCTCGCAGGCTCAGCGCAACCAGGCGCTGCGCAGTTTCTCAGAGGGGCATCACCGGGTGCTGGTGGCAACAGATGTGGCGGCGCGCGGCATTGACGTGGCCAACGTGGCGCATGTGGTCAACTTCGATATGCCGAAGGTTGCGGAGGACTTTGTTCATCGCGTGGGGCGGACGGGACGGGCTTCAGCGCATGGCGTGGCTTCCACCTTTGCGGCGCCGGCTGAGCGCGGCGATCTACGCAAAATTGAGCGGACGCTTTCGATTTCGATGAAGCGGTTCCGGGTACGGTCAGCGGAGTTGAACGCAGCGTAAGAGCAGCCTTTTAGCTGATAGCGGTTGGCCTTCCAAGGTCCCAAAACCGGGACCTTGGGCATTCGGACGGCGTGAATGGCTTCCAAGTGGATGAATTGGCCTTGTTTTCGTTGACTCTAGGTACACATTCGGGTATTCTGGAGTCCTTGCGCGGTGTTGCGCCTGGGGTCTGTGTGTGTCGGGGCCCCCAGCGACAGGTCTTCGTCGATGGGGTGATGAGTGCTCACCCGGATCCGGCTGGTGGATGCCCCTGAGGGGATCGACTGGAACAGGTTCACCGGCTGCTGGATGCGCATGTACGTGAGCGCGGCCAGGCGAGCCGGAGCCCTTTGAGGGCCAACCCCGCAATTCTCACCCGAACAGATTTGTTTGGACGTGGGTGGAAATCATGCCCGTGCGCGTTTTGCGTGGGCCAAGGCGCTTTGCGCCGCAGTTTTCCGGAAGTGCAGGATTTTGTAGGACAGGTTTTTAAAAGGCAGGAGATCGAGATGGGTACCTTTGTTCCGAGCGGCAAGGATGTTGACCGCAAGTGGTATGTAGTGGATGCGAGCGGGCAGACGCTCGGGCGCCTGGCGACCAAGGCTGCCAGCGTGCTGGCGGGCAAACTGAATCCGCAGTATGTGCCGTACATCGATGTGGGCGACCACGTGATCGTCATCAACGCGGAGAAGGTGAAGCTGACCGGCCTGAAGGCCGAGCAGAAGCAGTATCGCCGCTACACCGGTTTCCCCGGCGGATTGCGCGAGGAGTCGTATACGCGCCTGCTGGCCCGCAAGCCGGAAAAGATTCTTGAAGAAGCCATCAAGGGCATGCTTCCGAAGAACAAGATGGGCCGCCAGATGGGCACGAAGCTGAAGGTCTATCGAGGCGACAAGCATCCCCACCAGGCGCAAATGCCGGTGGCGATGGAGATCAAGTAGGGCAGCTTACAGCTTTCAGCTATCAGCTTTCAGTTCTCCATGCTGGTGCGGAAAGTTCAGGCGGCGCAAAGAATTGAATGGAAGCACCACAAGGCTGACGGCTGAAAGCTGGCAGCTGAGAGCTAAGAGGAAACGAATGGCAGATTTGGTTCAGTATTACGGGACGGGGCGGCGCAAGTCGGCAATCGCTCGTGTGTTTCTGCGTCCCGGCACGGGCGAGTGGAAGGTTAATGGCAAGGCATTCGATGTATATTTCGTGACCGAGCAGCAGCGCGTGGCCGCCAAGCGGACACTGGCTGTGGCCGAACTAGCCTCGAGCTTTGACGTGGTAACCACCGTGAAAAGCGGCGGCGTGGCTGCGCAGGCCGATGCCGTGAAGTTGGGCATTGCCCGTGCACTGGTCCAGTTCAACCCGGAGCTGCGTAAGATTCTCAAGGCCGAAGGGCTCATGACTCGCGATGCGCGCCAAAAGGAACGTAAGAAGTACGGGCAGAAGGGCGCACGCAAGCGGTTCCAGTTCAGCAAGAGATAGCTGTCAGCTCATAGCTTGTAGTTCAATACTGTCCGCTGTGAGCTGAGTTTCACCAATCCCCCGCGCAAGCGGGTTCAATCCGAGCCAAGGTAGGACTTGCCCGGATGCAATCCAATAAGGAGGCCCATTGGCCACGATCACAATGAAGGAGCTGCTCGAAGCGGGTGTTCACTTCGGGCATCAGACCAAGCGCTGGAATCCGAGGATGAAGGAATACATCTTTGGCGAGCGTAACGGGATTTACATCATCGACCTGCAGAAGACGCTGAAGCTGTTCAAGGACGCGTCGAAGTTCGTCACCGATCTGTGCGCGGGAGGCAAGACGATTCTTTTCGTCGGCACCAAGCGCCAGGCACAGGATGCCGTGGCTGAAGAAGCCACCCGCGCGGGGATGCCCTACATCAACCAGCGCTGGCTGGGCGGCCTTCTGACCAATTGGGTGACAGTGCAGAAGAGTGTAAAGCGCCTTCAGGAACTGGATGATATGGCCACGGACGGCCGGTACGACCTGCTGACCAAGAAGGAAGTCATCAAGCTGGAGCGGGAGCGGAAACACCTGCAAGCGAATCTGGCCGGCATCAAGGCAATGAAGCGGCTTCCGGATGCACTGTTTATCGTCGACTCGAATAACGAGGCGATTGCCGTGAAGGAAGCCCGCAAGCTAGGCATTCCGGTGGTGGCGGTGGTGGATACCAACTGCGACCCGACGGTGGTGGACTACGTGATTCCGGGCAACGACGATGCGCTGAGGGCGATTCGCCTGTTCACCTCGAAGATTGCCGATTCGGCAGCCGAGGGTGTGAACCTGGTGGGCGACAAGGCGTTTGCGGCCGAGGAGCTGCCGATACCGGCGGCGGAAGAAGCTTTGGCCCTGGATTCCGTGCCGGTTGAGGAAGTAGACCTGGAAGCGGCTTTAGGCGGCGGAATTCGCAAGGCGCCCGCTGTTGTGGCTGCCTTGGATGAAGCGGAAGTCGCAGAAGGCGGACATTAATCCTGCTGTAGCACGCGAGTGCGTATTGTGAGACAAGCGTGGCCGCGAGGGTTTGGTGCCACGCTTTTCTTATGCCACATGCGGCCGGGCAGACGCTGCGTCGCAGCATGAACTGGCTGGTGAAGGTTGAAGGACAGAGGCCTGGGAAGGGCCGGAAGACGGGATAAGAGAGATGACAGTGAGCGAGAAGATTGATGCAAAGCAGGTGAAAGCACTTCGCGATATGACCGGTGCGCCCATGGGCGACTGCAAGAAGGCTTTGGAAGAGGCAAAGGGCGATCTTGAGGCCGCCATTGTCGTGCTCCGCAAGCGCGGCATGGCCTCTGCCCAGAAGAAGGCTGCCCGCTCCACCAACGAAGGCGCGGTAGGCACCTACATCCATGCCGGCGGCAAGATTGGTGTGCTGCTTGAGATCAACTGTGAGAGCGACTTTGTGGCCCGCACGGAAGACTTTCAGGAACTGATGAAGGACATCGCGATGCACATCGCAGCTACCGATCCGCGCTATGTAAGGCCGGAGGACGTGACCGTAGAAGATATGGAGCGCGAGAAGGATATTTATCGCGCACAGGCGGCTGCGACAGGCAAGCCGGCACCGGTCATCGAACGGATCGTCGACGGCAAGATGGCCAAGTTCTATGAGGAAGTCTGCCTTCTGGAACAGCCCTTCATCAAGGACCAGGCCGTGAGCATCAAGGAACTGATTGCGCAGAAGGTGGGCAAACTGGGCGAGAACATCACGGTGCGCCGGTTCGCGCGGTTCAAGGTGGGCGCACCAGATTGGACTGTGTCGCAAACCAAGGCTCAGGAATCGGCCGCTGAGTAGGTTTTGGCCGAATTCGTCTGATGGACAAGAAAGGCACAGGGCAAATGCTCTGGGCCTTTCTGCTTGTGCGCTGCTGAGAGAACACCAAGAGACTAGGCGTCTTTGACGTTTCCGCCGCAATCGGAATGCCCGCACAGGCAGACTATTTCCATCTTTTTCCCAATTGCCTCGCAGTGGGGGCTGCAATATTTTGCATTCCCTGGTGGGACGCAGGTACAGGACGCATTACCGCACTTCTTGGGATTCGCCATAGTTCTCTCTCCTGGATCCGATCCGATGTGATGCCGCCTGGCAGCACGACGAAATTAGACGCCGAATCGAGAAAAAAAGGAAGGGGTAAAGCGGGCTCTGTGGGCTGTCGCAGGGTGGTGACTATCCGCAGCAACGCCTTCCAGTTGATGGGGCAAGGGCGGTTGCAGATGGCGAAAACAGCAGGCTGGGCGGTATGCGATACTCGAAAAGGCATGTACAAACGCATCGTTCTGAAGCTTTCGGGTGAGGCACTGGCCGGTGAACGCGGCTTTGGCCTTGATCCAGACAAGGTAGCTGGAATCACAGACGAAATCGTCGAGATTCACGCTCTGGGTGTGGAGATCGGCATCGTGGTGGGAGGAGGAAACTTCTTCCGCGGCGTGGAAGGGCAGGCCAAAGAGATGGATCGGGTGAGCGCAGACAGCATGGGAATGCTGTCGACGGTCATCAACGCCATTGCACTGCAGGACTCGATTGAGAAGCGTGGCGTGCAATGCCGTGTGATGAGTGCCGTATTCATGAACCAACTTGCCGAGCCTTACATTCGCCGAAGGGCGACCCGACATCTGGAAAAAGGGCGGGTGGTAATTTTCGCTGCTGGTATTGGCAACCCGTTTTTCTCTTCTGACACAGCTGCCAGCCTACGCGCCATGGAGATCAAGGCAGACGTATTGCTGAAAGGCACCAAGGTGGAGGGTGTCTATAACGCCGACCCAGTGTTGTTCAAGGATGCGGTGAAGTACGACGAGATTACTTACATGGAGATTCTGCGCCAGGGCCTGAAGGTAATGGACCTGACCGCCGTTAGCCTGTGCAAGGATAACGACCTGCCGCTGATTATTTTCAATATGAACCGGCCGGGAAACATTAAGCGCGTGGTGATGGGCGAGAAGGTCGGTTCGCTGGTGACGGCGTAAGTCACCCCACTGACCGGTTTGGCACGGCGGTGGTCAGTTATCTGTTGTCAGAATTTGCAGGCAGGCTGGGTTGCGATCAATTGTGCGTATCATCGTTCTGGCCGGAGACGTCTAATAGCTAAGTGGAGACGAGCAAGCCAGCACGACTGAACGCCTTGACGGGCTTGCGCTGCTTCGCGGCTATCAATATTGTTCTATTCCACTTCTCCAATCCACAATGGTTCGGTTTTATGGCGCCGGTGGTCAACGCCGGTTACGCTTCAGTAAGCTTCTTCATTTTGCTCTCAGGGTTTGTGCTGGCGTATAACTACGCAGAACGTGCGCGGGCCGGGCAACTGGACCGGGTGCGCTTCTGGAAGGCGCGTTTTACGCGGCTCTACCCCATCTACTTGCTGAGCCTGATATTGAGTGCGGGAATGGTTCCGGTTGAGTATGGGGCGCATACCCATGTAATGTTCTGGGCGGGTATTGTGCTCACGCCGTTGCTGCTGCAGGGATTCATTCCGGAGATCGCGACCTTTCTGAATACACCGGCATGGACCATGTCGGCTGAATGTTCGTATTACGCGTTCTTCCCCTGGGTGGCGAGTTGGAAACGGCCAGTGAGCTTCAAATCGCACCTGACAAAGATGGCGGGCATGTGGCTTCTAGGAGTGGTTCCGGGAGCGCTGTATTTTGCCTTCAACCCGGACGGCATTCCACATCCGGACCGTTGGAGCACCGGCCCGTGGCTGCAGGCGCTGAAATATACACCCTATACGCACGCAGCCAGCTTCGTGTTTGGCGTCATGCTGGCCAACCTGGACCAGATGGTGCCGCGGGCCAGCCGCTTGCGATTGTGGCTAGGCCTGGCTGGGTTTGCGGGGCTTTTCGGGCTTTTGGAGTTAGGGCCGATTATTCCGTATGCGCTGATTCACGACGGTCTGCTGATGCCGCTGTTCGCCTGTATGATTCTTGGGCTGGCGGGGGAAAACCCGCTTTCATTCTTTTTTGGATTGCGCCCTTTGGTTTTTGTGGGCGAAGCAAGTTATTGCCTTTATCTGCTGCACTTCACACTGTGGAACCTGATTCACAACTCGCATGTACTGGAACACTTGAATCTGATTCAGTTTGACCCGTGGATCAGCTATTTGCTCCTGATTGGGTTAGCATTGTTGGCGCTGCACCTGGTGGAGAAACCGGCGCAACGGCAGCTGCGCAAATGGCTGGGGGCGTAGCGAGAAGACAGATAACGGGCTAAAAATTATAGAACACAGCCGTCTTGCTCCCTCTGAACGAATGCAACAGAGATGTCCCTGCGGATTTGTATGGGGACTGAAGCGACAAAAAGCCCAGCCTGACGGCTGGGCTTTTTGCTCCTGAATAGATTTCCGCTTACGGAGTTACCGACTCGGTGGAGTGGTTCCCGTGCGGAACGGACGCCAGTGCAGTGGGTGCGTCCCCGGTGGGGTATGGCGTGGAGAGCGTGGGTTTGATGGTACCTGTAGTCGCATTCAGCACGAAACCTGATACCGAGTTGCCGAGGTGGTTGGCGGTATAGACGAAGCGCCCGATCGCGGGATCGACGAGGATGGCTTCCGGCTGGGTGTCAGTGGCATTGATCGAACTGCCGGTGGTATTGACCGCGGCAGAAGGAGTGCCAGTGCTCAAAGAAATTACAAAGGACGTAACGCTTGAGTCAAGAGCGTTGGATACGTAGATGTAGAGGCCGCGCGGATCGATGGCAATGGCAGAGGGCTCGTTGCCTGTCTTGAAGGGACCGTTGACCATGAAATCCAGGACGCTCCCGCTTTGGACTGTGTAACCGATGAGTTCGTTGGAAGCGAAGTCGGTGACGTACACAAAGCGGTTGGTTGGGTCGGATGTGAGGGCAGTGGGTTTGATGCCTGCTTTCCAGGGGCTGCCTGAGGCGGGTGTCAACGCACCACCCGAGCCGATGGTAAATCCAAAGACCCAGCCGGGATTGGCAGTGCTCGATACCGGACCGCCGGGATTGTAGGCGGATTGATCGTAAGCAGTTACGTAAACGGCGTCGCCGTTGGTCAGGACATTGATTCCTGTGGGAATGATTGTGTCAGCGGCGAATGAAGAACTGACTGATCCGAGAGTGAGCGGCACCGTGGCTGCCGCAGAACCGATGGTGCCCGATGACAGAGAATAAGCCGAAAGCGTAGCGGAGGAGGTTCCCGAGACTACGAATAGATACGTCTTGGCGGGATTTGTGGCAACCGCAACCGGCGGGGTGGCGGTGGTGACGGTGTCCTTTTGACTCAAGACACCGCTGCCGGAGACCGCGAAGTGAACCACCGAGTTATTGCCCTGATTGGCAACGTAGAGATTCGCAAAATCGGAAGTCACGGTCATGGAAACTGGACTGCTTCCACCGGAAGCTACGGTCGGCTGCCCGGGACGGATTGCGCCGGACTCAGAGTCCACATCGTAGGTTTGGATCTGTCCGGCGCTGGCCGTTCCTGAGCCCGAGGAACTGGCTACAAAAAGATAGTCGATGGTGACGATCTCGCAAGACGTCAAGAGCGAGGCCACCAAAAGGCCGACGGAAGAGACCAGGAAAAGCTGGCTCAATTTGCTGAACTTCATGCGCTTCCTTCGTTGTGGGCTATCAAGCTGAAGCCCAGAGAAAACTGATTAGGTTGCCCCGTAAGTATTGTAAAAGCCCTGTACGGGGTGTTGCGACTACGTTTGCGGTTGCTGCAAGATCTCAATTCTGCGCGCCGCTTGTTGAGCTGGCCGGGGGAGTGCCGTGCGGAATTGCGGCAACGGCGGTCGGAAAAGCATTGACCGTGTAAGGGGAATTCTGGGTGTTGACGAGTGTGCCTGCGGTGGTGTTCAACTCGAATCCGGTGACCGTGCCGTTGACTCCACTGCCAAGATAGTTGGCGGTGAAGAGGAAATGGCTGGTCGAGGGATCGATGCCAATGGCCACGGGTTCCGAGCCTGTTGCGTAGGTACCGATGCTGGTGAGCTTACCGCTGCTCATGGAAAAGGCCGAGACTGTGGAGTCGAGCGCGCTGGTCACATAAACGTATGGAAACTTTGGATCGACGACGATGGCTGAGGGTTGGTTTCCAGCCTGAATTGAACCGCCGCTGAGCTGGCTCAGAAGGCCGGAGGAACCGACAGAATATTCGAGAACCATGCCGTTAGCGGCGTCAGTGACATAAACGTAGGCGCTGGTAGGATCGCTGGCGACTGCGGAGGGACAGGTTCCCAGGGCATAGGGTGCATTGAGGAATGCGTTGGAGCAGGTCCCCACGGCAACCGGTCCACCAGTCAGGGGTGCGCCGCTGTTGAGCGGAGTCAGAGCGCCTCCTGAGCCGACCGCAAAACCGAAGACGTAGTTTGCACTGGCGGTTGAGTCATATGCGGTCACGTAAGCGTAGGCGCCGGAGGCGAGGACATTGATTCCAGTTGGCTCGATCAAGTCGTTTGCTCCGGTGCCATTCGGATTGCAAGCCGCAGTATTGGTTGCGGAAGCATACCCGGTGAGGCACAGAGGCCAGTATGTGACATTTCCGTTGGCAACCGGCGATCCGAGGGCATCGCTGGGAGGTACGGAGGATGAGGCCGAAATGGGATAGACGGCAACGGACCCTGAGCATGGCGCCGCAGTCGAACACGTCGGCAAGGGCTGGTAAGTATCTACGACGAACAGGTTCTTTCCGTTTACGGCGACAGCGACGGGGTAGACGCCCGGCGTGTTGGTGGTGTTCTGCGGATAGAGTTTGCCGTCGTTGCCGATGATGAACTGGACGATCGAATTGTCGTCCTGATTGACCACGTAAAGATTGGTGTCGTCAGAGGAGACGGCTTCCGCAACCGGGTTGCGTCCGCCGGAAGGAAACGGCGAGGTCGGGATGTGACGAATATATCCAGACTCGGAGTTGATCTCTTCGACGTCGATCTCGCCATAACTGTTGGCTCCCGCAGCCTTGGAACTGGCCACGAATACAAAGTCGACGGTGAGCGTGCCGCAGGCGGTCACAAGTCCAGCTACCAGGAGGCTAGCCGCGGAGACCAGCAGCAGCTGGCTCGATTTGTTGAACTTCATGCGCATCTTTCGTCAGCGGGCTGAAATACGGGCCCGAAGAAATTAGGTTTGGAATCGAATTCTGGGGCGTCCACAAAAAATGCCGTCCCGGTATTCGGCTACGTTCTTTGAAGAATCCGGTTCTGTTGGAAATCTGGAGCGGAATTCAGCCTTGTGGCTGCGGCCCGCTCCAGTCAGAAAAGCAATTGACAACACATTAGTTGGTACGTCCGTCAACCAGACACCAGGTAGCCGGGCCTTCGAGTGAGAAGGTTGGCGTTACGCGCAGGTTATTGAGCACACCTGAGTTCGGGTCAACCACCCGGCCGGTTACGGACGAATCGTTGAAATCAGCCGAGTAAATGAACTGATCTGACGGATCCTCGACCAGGCATTGCGGACCGGAGCCAGAGCCAAACGGCTGGCCAGCGATGGGGGTCAGCTGATAAGCGGGAGTCGTGGTCAGAAAGTAGCCTTCAATACCGCTCTCGGCGTTGGCGCCCTGGGTGTTGTCTCCCTGATTGGCTACATAGATGAACTTGCCTTTCGACTCGACCATCAAGTAGATAGGGTTGGCGACCGTGTCGTCTTCCGGGATGATTCCGTCGGGCTCCGCCTGTAACGCTCCGTTGGTCCCTATGGTATAGGGCAGAATCTGGCTTTGTCCGGTAGTGGCGGTGTCGGTGAATTCGTTGTCGAGCACATAGATCACACCAGAGCCGGCCACGATGGCTGTGCCTTGCGCAATGCCCAGCGACTGCGAGCTGTTCTGGTTGATGGTCAACTGACCATTGCCTGAATTCAGCGTGTACGGGAATACCGAGGAGCCCCCAGTGTAAGGGTAGCTGGCTGGCTGATTGGCGCCGCTCATGGTGAGGAAGAACCCGCCATTCTCGACGAAATCGACCGGATTGGACGGCACAGGGAAGTAAGGGAGCGCCGCGCCGTTTGCCGCAGTTACCTGGGCATTCACAATCAATTGCAGGCGGCCGGTGGTCGAGTTGATGGTAAAGGCCGTGATGTCGCCGCAGGTGGTGACGCTGGCGCCCAGCGCCAATGCGCAATTCGAATTCGGGTTGCTCGGAGTCGCGGGGTTCTTGCCATCGGCGCCGATGGAGTCGTGATCGAGCACGTAAAGGAAGTTTCCCGAGGGGTCGGCGATGATTCGAAACGGATTGATTCCCTGGGTGAAGAAGGTCTCCTGCTGGGTGAGGATACCGTTGCCACCAACCGCGAATTGGGTGATGTTGGAGTTCTGGCAAGGATCTGCAGCAGTGCAATCGGAGTTCCCCGCGGAATTTACGCCGCGATTGAGGACATAAAGGAAGCGGCTACCTGTGAGCAGGACCGCCCGAACCGGATTTGCGCCGCCTGAAGAGATGGGCATTCCATTGATGTTGTTCAGCCTGCCGGTATTGTGATCAATCTTGAAGCCGCTGATGATTCCGTTTCCGCCGGACTGGGCCGTCACGGTGCCCGTCACATACAAAAAGCCGACCGTGTAACTCTGAACGCAAGACGTAACGCTGAGAACAATGCCAGCAGAGAGTGCGCTCAGCAGGAGGGCCTTGCCGAATTTCATAAACTTCATGCGATTCCTTCATCCTGGTCGGGGTGTGCGCCGCCAAGTTTGCTAGTTCCACAGCAGAGCTGGGTTGGGATAGGTCCCTGCTGCATTGTAAAAGCCGAGGGTAGGTTGTGCCTAGTTTCGGCTGCTTACAGTGCAAACAGGGTGCATTTCCGTGCCCTCGAACCTGACGCTGCCAAATCCGGCGCCTGGTTCCATTGTGATCGAAATTTCTGGCGCGGTTGCGGTTTGGACGCCGGAACGGCGAGAAAGGTCAACGAGGAGTCAGCGGAAAGATGAAAGGCGTGAAGAGCTTAATCTATTGTCCAATGGATGGCGGTCGCGGATGGAGGGTCGGAGCCACAGCTTGATGCGCTGCGGCTCCGAGTGAAGGTTCGACGGCCTACCAAACGCGGCAGGAGTTGACCGGATACATGGGCTGGCCCTTGGTGCAACCGAAGGCCTTGCCGAATTCGTCGAAGTTCTGCACCGTGCCATTGACGCGCCAGCGGCCGGGCGAGTGAGGATCAACGAGGGCCGACTGGCGGGCTGACTGCTCGGTTTGATTCTGGCACCACACTTGGGCGAAGCCGAGGAAGTAGCGCTGCGCTTCAGTGTAGCCGTCAATCTTGTCGGTGATTGACTTGCCTTCGGCAGCCAGCGTGTCGAGCAAGGCAAGGTAAGCGATGCGCAGGCCGCCGTTGTCTGCCGTGTTTTCGCCGAGAGTCAGCTTCCCGTTCAACTTCTGTTGCTGCTGGTCGTCATGGGCCGGAGCGGCCTCAAAGCCGCCGTATTCGGCAACTTCGCAGTCAGTGCGCTCGGTGAAGGCCTTGCGGTCATCGGGAGTCTGCCATTCGCGCAGATTGCCCTTGCCGTCGTACTTGGAGCCTTCATCGTCGAAGCCATGAGTCATCTCGTGGCCGATGACGACGCCAATGCCGCCGAAGTTAACGGCCGGGTCGATGGTGAAGTCAAAGAAGGGCGGCTGCAGAATGCCGGCTGGGAAGTTGATGTCGTTCATCGACGGATCGTAATAGGCGTTGACGGTGGGAGGTGTCATGCCCCATTCCTTCTCGTCGACTGGCTTGCCTAGATGATCCAGGTTCCAGTTGCGTTCAAAGACCGCGTTGCGGTGCAGGTTGCCGAGCAGGTCATCGCGCTTCACTTTGAGAGCCGAGTAGTCGCGCCACTTCTCTGGGTAGCCGATCTTGTTGCGGATCATGGCCAGCTTTTCTTCGGCGGCTGTCTTGGTGGCGTCGCTCATCCAGGGAAGGGTCTTGATGTCTTCGCCGAGCGCTTTCTCGAGAGCGGCTACCAACTGGTCCATGCTGGCCTTGGCCGCGGGTGGGAAGTTTTTCTTTACCCAGTCCTGGCCAACTGCTTCGCCAAGGGCGCGGTCGGTCATGGCGGTGCATTGCTTCCAACGGGGTGTAGGCTCCTTTTGCCCTTGGAGCGTCTTGCCGAAGAAAGCGAAGTTTTCGTCGAAGAATGCCTTGGGCAGATTTTCAGCTGAGGCGTGGATTGTATGCCAGCGGAAGTAGGATTTCCAGGCGTCGACAGGCTCCGAAGCGATGAGGTCGTTAACAGCTTTGAAGAAATTGGGCGTGGCTACGTTGAGGGTGTCGAAGGCTCCGACTTTGATGTCTTTGAAGTAGATGGTGAAGTCGAAGTCGGGAGTCAGCTTCTGAAAATCGGTGAGGGTGTAGATGTGATAGCGGTTCTCCGGCTCACGCAGATCAGTGCGGCTGGTGGATGCTGTGGCCAACGCGGTTTCGATTTTCAGAACGGCGGCGGCTTCGTTGGCAGCCCGATCGGGCGTGTCGCCGGCCAGTGTAAACATTTTGGTCACGTGTTCGAGGTATTGCTTACGGATCTGCTGAAAGCGTGGGGTGTCCTTGATGTAGTAATCACGGTCTGGCAACGAGAGACCTGCCTGCGCGATCTCCGCAATTTGCTTGGATGAATCCTTCTCGTCCTGACCGACGCCGAAGCGGAAGAGCGGCGCAGGGTTGCCCTCGGAGGCGAGTTCGCCAATGAGTGCAGCGAGATGATGCGTGTCCTTCAGATCGGCGATGCGCTTAAGCGCCGGCTCCAGCGGTTCCAGGCCTTCTGTCTGGATAAGGTCAGTGTTCATGCAGGCAGCAAAGTAGTCGCCGAATTGTTTTTGCAACGGGCTCTTTAGATCTTTGGCGGCGGAATCGAGTTCCTGCCACAGGAGGTAGCGATTGCGTTCGCCTAGCAGTGAGAACGAACGTGCCCAGCGCACCTGGTCGGCGGGTATGGCATTGTTCTTGATCCAGTTGCCGCAGGCGTATTGATAGAAATCTGTGCAGGGATCAGCTGTTTTGTCGATAGCCGCGAGATCGAAGCTCCTGCTGACCTGCGGAGGAGTTGGTTTTTGCGCGTCGGCCTGCGAGGCAGCGGGCGCCTGTGCAACGGCTGTTCCTGCCGCCAACAGTGCAAGGAAAGCAAAACGTGTACAGTTCATCGGGAGTCCTTTTTGATTGGGATCAATCGGCCAGTTCCAACCGTGCGAAGAGAGCATTTGGAAGCATACCGGGATTGAACTGGAAGGAGCCAATCCCATGCCGGTTGCGTTGCATAGGAGCCTATCACGGAAGGGTGCGGAACGCTCTTGCAATTAGTGGTCCGATGAGGAAGACTGCGCGCCAGCGCTTGTTTGTCCCGTTTCTGTAGAGAGATCACCGCAGCAAACGGGGGCTCTTCTGAATGAGAAGGGCCCCCGCTTTTCAAGGCGACAGAAATAGGAGTTCAAGGATTACAGCTGGAACTCAAGGGTTATAAGCGGATAGCGGCATCGGCTTCAGCAGCCATCACTTGAAGTACATTGAGGAACTTCTTGGACTGGCCGATGAAGAGCCCGTCTGCGGTGAAGCTTGCGATGGTGGCCACTGCACCTGCAAATTTGTCGGTGATCGGGCGAATGACTGAGACATGGGGAAGGTTGGAGCTGAGGAATTCAGCGGGGACGGGGAAGATCAGGCTGGGCTGGATCAGCGGATTCAGCGGGCTGAAAAAATTGGGAAATGTCAGCCCGGATATGGAATCGGTGAACGGAGCAACGGGGGCTTGCACTCCATTGCCCGCAAAATCGACCCATTCCAGGAAGTGGATGATCTCATCTCCACCGATGCTAAGGGTGACTTTGAGCACTTCTGGATCAGTTACTTTTTGGCTCATGGCTGCGTAGAGGCTCGTGCCGCCTTGCTCAATGTATCCAAAATGAAAGCCCGCTACGTTTGCGATCGCCTGAATATGCGCGTTACCGGGTACCGGGAAATTGGGGTCGATGACGCCGAAATCGGCATCTGTTCTGGGAATTGCGGTGACATTTTTGAGAGTGATGGCTTGAGGAAAGGTTGCGCCAAAGTCCGGGTTGGTTTCGCTGCGGTAGCGTACAAACCAACTGGTGTCGACGGTGAGGTCCATGAGGTTGGTGAGACGTCCGATGCCGGAGGAGCCTGTAGCTGTGCTGCCCTGCAAAGTGCGGAACTCATCGAAGTTGACCGGCTCGCCGCCTCTGGACTCGAGATAGGCATTGAGGAAGGTTGCGTGACTCACTTCATCCAGCGTGTTGCTGGCGATGTATTGCGGGCCATCGGAATCGAGGTTTGACAAGGCTGTCTGATAGTTATTCAACATCTCGTTCGGGTCCACTTCGATGGGTGGATTTTGGCCGATGCCGCCCAGTTCTGCATACTGAATCCAGAGGTCGGACTCGATCAGTTCTGCGGCGGCAAGGAACCGAAGGATGGCTTCATCACCGGGCGTGAGACGACCGCCCAATCCCTGTGCTCGGGCCGAAGTTCCATTTGCTAACAAACCAGCGCCCACTGCTGCTGCGCCCCCTGCCAGAAGACCGCTTCTCATAAACGAACGACGGTCAACTGGACGCCTGTTGTTGCTCACTGGGTTCTTCATATGGTTCTACCTGTCCTGTGTTTGAGTGAGGGTGGGACTCTCTTGCGGAGTTAACCCAGGCATGACCTTAGGCCCGATGAAGGATGATGTGTGTCAGAGAAATGTCAAAGGATTGTCTGTTTATTCTGTAAGAAATGTCACTTATTGAATTTGTAAGAATTAAGCTATGTCTTGGCTAACTCTGAATAACTTGGGCCGTCTAAAGCGAAACGAATTTGACGGTCGAAGATATCGTAGAGGAGCATTGAGGGCGAGGTTTACCATCCATGCAAATGCGCTTGATCTTCACTGCATTGCTTCTAGCGACTCTTTGCCGGGGGAGCGTAAGCCGCGCCCAAGATGTGCATGTTCGAGTTTCACCCGATGTGAAGACGGGGATTGAGGGCACGACAGAGTTTCCCACCATTCAGATGGCCATGGATCATCATCCTTTCGCCAGCGCAGAGCCCGATGGCAAGCCGGGCCGCGTCTTCATTGAGATCGAGCCGGGCGTATACCATGAGCGCGTCATCGTGACGCAGAACCACACCAACATTACGCTGATTGGTATGGGTAAATCGCCAGCCGACGTTGTGATTACGAACAGCCTCAACGCCAAACAGGCCGGTGGTACTTTCTTCACAGAAACAGTGGAAGTGAACGGCGCGGGATTTGAAGCGGACAACATCACTTTTGAAAATACTGCAGGGGATACGGGACAGGCTGTCGCTATCGCGGTGCGTGCCGATCGCTCCATCTTCAAGCATTGCCGTTTTCTCGGTCACCAGGACACGCTGTTCGCCGACTACGGACGGCAATACTACGTTGACTCCTACATTGAGGGCGGGGTCGACTTCATCTTTGGCAATGCGACCGCGGTATTTGATCGCAGTGAGATACACGCCAATGCGCGCGGTTACCTGACGGCACAGTCGCGTACCTCACCGGATCAGACAACGGGCTACGTGATTCTTAACAGCAGTGTGACCAGCGGAATTGAAGCGGTTTCAGGGGTAGCTTCGAGCGTAAATGAACGCGCGACCCCGAATGGGGGAATTAGCCTTGGCCGACCCTGGCGGCCTTACTCCCGTGTTGCGTACATCAATACGGAGTTATGTGCCGAGGTGATTCCGCAAGGATGGAATACGTGGGGTAAGAGCGCAGGTGAGCCGCAGGCGTTTTATGCCGAGTACCACAGCACTGGACCTGGGGCGAATTCATCGGCGCGCATTGCATGGTCGCATCAATTGAATGCTGCGGAAGCCGCACAATTTCAGCCCAAAGTATTTCTAACTGGATCGGATCATTGGGATGCGGAAGCGGAAGCGACGAAGCTACCTTAGCGCTCCTTGAATTCAAGCTGCGATTTGAGGTTTGGCGGTGATCATCGCAACGCCCAGGCATGCGGCGATAAGTATTTCCGCGATCACCGGTCCAGCGAAGAAATAAGTGTAGGAGTTGACGGAGAAGACCAGGTAAGCGATCAGGAACGTGGCCATGATGGGTCGCAGGCGGCGCGCGTCTGTGCGGGCAAGGGGACTGAGCTGCCACATCACAATCGATTCGGCAGTGAGACAGATGGTAATGCCGAGGCCGAGGCCGCGATAAAACATCCAGAAGTTTCGCATGTTCCCCATGGCCATGAAGGTGTTGACCTTCATGGCCTGAGCGGCAAGGGCGGCGGGGCCCGGCGGGATTTTGCCGAAGACCCCGCCAATGGTGTGCAGGACCGCATGAATGAAGGTGAGCACGGACGCGATGCGCAGGAAGAGAACCGGCTTGCTCACTCTGCACCTGCTTCTGCCGCTTTGGCATAGAATGCCAGAATGCCACTCCAGGCGCCGGGTCCGTCGAAGATTTCGCGCAATTGCTGATAGCCCTCGCCGTGGCGCTCAAGCTTGCTGTGCTGAAGCTCGACCAAGGTTGTTCTTGGGCCTTCAGCCGTGAATCGAATTTCGACTTCACTGGCCTTGGCGGGATCGGGATCGCAGACCCAGTCGGGCTGGTCATGACCAGGCCCAACGTGCCATGAGAAGGTGACCCGATGCGGCGGATCCCACGCGAGCACCTTGCCCCAGTCGCAGAAGTTGCCATTGACATCGCGCTCGTACCAGCGGCCGCCCACGCGCGGCTCAACAAAGATGGACTCGAAGGGAGTTTTGCCGATGTGATGGGTTGCCGGCCACCATGTCTCCATCTGTTCGACGAAGACACTGAATGCGCGATCGATGGGGACCGCGACGCGGACGCTCTTACGTACGACGGCTTCTTCGATTGTGTTTTGCATCTTTCTCTCCTATGGGTTTGGCTTCTGCTGCGGTTTGAAAAGCGCTCATTGCGCGGGTCCACATGTCATCGAAGTGGGCACGCAGACGCGCCACTCCCTCGGGATTCAAGCGGTAGAGGCGCCGCGTTCCATCTTTGCTGTCCATGACCAATCCCGCATCCTTCAATACGCGCAAATGCTGCGAGACGGCGGGGCGGCTGACAGGCATAAAACGGGCGAGATCGCTGACCGCGATGGGGCCGGCGGCTAGCTTCTGAAAGATGGCCATGCGGGTTGCATCGCCCAATGCATCGAGTCCGGCTTGTAGGTAAGCGTCCACTTACGGTAAGTTAACGCGCACATAGTTTCGCTTGTCAAGAAGATTTTTGTCGCTGTGGGGCCCGCCGAAATTGGGGCCGATTGGGTTGAAGCGGAGGGGGCCAGACTTTGGCTTGCAAACGGCGCCGGGGACCTGCCACACTAGTGAGTGGACACCCAGACAATTGTTATTCTCGATTTTGGTTCGCAGTATACGCAGCTGATTGCGCGGCGGATACGCGAGCTGAACGTCTTCTCAGTCGTGCTGCCCTGCACGGCGTCTCTTACTGAAATTCAGGCACTGAATCCACTGGGCTTGATCTTGTCGGGCGGACCCTCATCCGTTTACGACGCGGACGCGCCGGCAGCGGATGCGCGCGTGCTGGATATGGGCGTGCCGGTGCTGGGCATTTGCTACGGGCTGCACTTCATTGTGCATCACCTGGGCGGCAAGGTGAAGTCGGCGCCGCTGCGGGAGTATGGCCACGCGGAGGTGACGATTGAGGACGGAGCGACGCTGCTGTTTAACGGCCTGCCAGCGACGATCCAGGTTTGGATGAGCCACGGCGACGAGGCTGAAACATTGCCGGCCGGCTTCCATCGCACCGCGGTGACCTCAAATGCGCTGGCGGGAATTGCAAACGAGAAGCGGGGTATCTGGGCGGTGCAGTTCCATCCTGAGGTGCATCACACGCCGTTGGGTCCGCAACTGATTCGAAACTTTGTCTTCAACATCTGCGGGGCCGCGGGTGACTGGACGCCGGCGCATTTCATCCAGACCACTGTTGCCGGGATTCGCGAGAAGGTCGGAGGCGGGCATGTGATCTGCGGGCTCTCCGGCGGCGTGGACTCGTCGGTGGCGGCGGTGCTGGTGCACAAGGCAATTGGGAGCCAGTTAACATGCGTCTTTGTGAACAACGGCGTGCTGCGCAAAAATGAATTCCAGAGCGTGCAGAAGAATCTGCGCGACAAGCTGGGCTTAAATATTGTTGCCGTGGATGCGAGCGAGCGGTTTCTGGCGCAGCTGGCCGGAGTGACCGATCCGGAGACCAAGCGCAAGAGGATTGGTGCAGAGTTTATCGCTGTATTCGACGATGAGGCGAAACGCATTGCAGAGGAATCAGGCGGTGTGGATTGGCTGGTGCAGGGAACGCTTTACCCGGATGTGATTGAGTCAAGCAGCGTGAAGGGTCCGAGCCAGACGATCAAGAGCCACCACAACGTGGGTGGGCTGCCGCTGGGGATGAAGCTGAAGTTGATTGAGCCGCTGCGGGATCTCTTCAAAGATGAGGTGCGGCGCATTGGGCGCGATCTCGAAATGCCGGAAGACGTTCTCGGACGGCAGCCTTTTCCTGGTCCCGGGCTTGCGGTTCGCATTCTCGGCGAGGTTACGCGGGAACGCGTGGCATTACTGCAGGAGGCGGATGAGATCGTCGTCGCGGAGATCAAGGCTGCTGGGCTTTATTCCAAAATCTGGCAGAGCTTTGCCGTGTTATTGCCTGTGATGAGTGTAGGTGTAATGGGCGACCAGAGGACCTACGCATATACAGCGGCTGTGAGGGCGGTGCACAGTGAAGACGGCATGACCGCGGACTGGACGCCGCTGCCGTACGAGGTGTTGAAGCGCATTTCGAGCAGGATTGTGAACGAGGTGCGCGGCATCAATCGCGTGGTCTACGACATTACTTCGAAGCCGCCCGGCACCATCGAATGGGAGTAGTGCTGGCCGCACGTGCAATAGCGCCTGCGGCGGTGCTGGCCGCACGGGCAATAGCGCCTGCGGCGCCAATCTTGCTCCCGATTGAACTCTGAGAAGTTTATGCTCTCCCACCCATTCGCAAAACAACGCGAATGGATGGGGCACGCGGCTGATACCGACTCGCACGGTCAGAGACTTAGTCGCTTGCGGGCTGCGCGCGGAGAATAGCGACCTCGCGCGAGAGTGCATCGAGGCGGGCGATGAGCTCGTCGTGGCGCTTGTCGGCGACGGAGGGATCGAAGGCCTCGACATAGAATGTGCCGTTGGGTTCCAACTGACATTTGCGCACTTTGTCGAAGTCCTCAAAGCCTTGCTTGTGGATGACGGAGAGAAGCTCTTCGCGGGTGAGCGACTCGCGCTCGAGGGCCTTGGCATCTACCTGTCCGTTGAGGATGAGGACGGCTGAGCTGCCTTCGACGGCATGAGTAAGTTTAGGCGAGCGGAAAAGGATTTGGGCTATCAGCCAGTTGATGGCAAGCAGGCCGAAGGCTCCGATGATGCCGCCGGTGATGGAGTTGTCGTCGCCGATGATGGCGTTCTGCACGGTGTTCGAGAGGGATAGGAGCACGACGAGATCAAAGGGATTTAGCTGGGCGAGCTCGCGTTTTCCGAAGATACGCAGCAACACGACGAGAACCAGGTAGACGATGATGGGGCGGGCCAGCTTCTCCAGGATGGGAAGCGGCAGGTGAAACATACTCTCGAAGATGGGTGAATGGAACATGCAAATGAGCATAGCGCGGATGGGGGAAATGTTCGCTGGGAGGGGTAGAACGATACCGGTAAACGGTCGCCTGGAGGGTTGCATTGGCGGGCCCAATGTTGGCCTATGTGGTTGCAGAAACTTGAAGGGTTAACCTTGTGGGCCTGCTGCATTTGCGTTTCGGTACCTGGAATGGTGCCGAAATAAGCGAAAGGGTTGCTGAGAATTGAACCGTGTTTTTGTGGAAGAGGCTGAAAGGTGTTCAGAACGCACGTAAGGTTATGAAAGCGTGCGGTTTTCTGTGTTTGCGCTGACTATGTGGGTGCGGTAAAGAAATGAGTGGGATTGCGACGTTACCCACTGCGATCTTGGCCGAAATCCCGCTCATCGCGATAGTGCTGCGATGAACGGGGCGCAGTCCCTGATACTGCGATGAGTGGGCCAGTTGCCTTTCGAATATGGGTGAATGGAGCATGGAATTGAGAATAGCGCGGAACCGCAGGCGATTAAAGAACTGAGCAGATTGTCTGGATGGCTAGGTTCGTTTTTCGAAACGAATTACGACATTCACTTCGTGGGTCTGCGGGTTCGCCCGCACGTCGTAGGAGACTTTGACCCCTGCAAGCGATCGCTGCAGAACCGGATCGGCCTTCTCCACCTTCACGACGAAGTTGGCAACATAACTCTCGTCGAACGGATCTCCGGGGAGCATTTGCCAGTTCCGCATCAAGAGGCTTCGCAAGTCATCGCTGACGTTGTCGAACTTGACCAGCGAAAGATGGTACACGGGGCCGGGATTGATATCGACTGTGTAGTTAACAATTGCCGCTGCCTCGTCAAATTCCGGGTGCGGGGTCAGTGCGCAGTCCAGGTAGCCTTTGGCTTTGTAGCGGATTGAGATGAGAGCCCAAACACCGCGGGTGGTAGCGCCTCGCGAGGAGATCTCGGTGTGAGAAGTAGTGAGCTTCTCGATGTCCGCTTGAGTGACGATGGAGTCTGGCGGCAGATGGACTGCGCCGAGTTTGTAACGCCGACCCTCTTCAACGCTCACTGCATACGGAATGCTGATATTTGCGTCCGTGACCACGGCATCGCCTGAACGCACGGCGTGGACTTTAACGGCCGCGTAGCCGTCGTCGACATAGAAGGACTCAAAAGCATGCTCCAGATTGGCCTGCGTGTTTTCGGTGTCAAATAATGTCCCAGTAAGGTGCGTGGCGACGGAAGTAATCCTGGTTTGAATCTCGGGGGACACGCCCTGCAACTGGATGCTGCCGACTTGAACCGGCGGAGAGGTGATGGAAAAATTCATCGCCGAGACATTTTTGGTTCCCGGAGCTCCAAACGGCATGGCGGTAATAGTGGCCTTGATCCCCTGGGTTGCGAGCATCTCCTCAAGAGCTGCGCGCACGCCGTCGAGAAGTCCGCCTTCGGTCGGAACCTTTCCGTGGTACAGGGGAAAGCGATCGTGGAGTTTGGCGTCCAGATCCTTGCCCGACGTGATGGGCAGGTTCTCCAACCGGATGGGATAGAGAGTGTCTATGGGCTTCAGAGAATAGACCAGGTCAACACCGTCGAATTTGTAGCCGACGTTCTCAAAGACCCCTGTGTCCATCAGTCGCTGGAAGTGATCTTTCATTTCGACTACGGTGAGGGTGGTTCCTTTTTTCAGCCCTGATGCATCCAGCAACTCCTGGTCAGAGTATTCTGGAGCACCGTTGAACTTGATGTTTTTGGGAAGGAACTTCTGCGCTGCGGCAGAGAAGGAGACGGCAAGAAAGACCGCCGTGGTGAATGACAGAAAAATTGTGCGTTGCATGGCAGGGAAAGGGTAGCAAATGAGCGTGCGTGAGGGTGGAAATAATTAGCAGAAGGGATACCATGCCTCGAAGTGAGATGTGGTTTCCGTCCTTGCGAAGAGAGTAGGTGGGGCGTGGGGACTGATGGGATAAGGATGAAGGCTTCCAGGCTGGTGCATGCCTTTGGATCGAGGACCAGAGAACACGAACCCAGGAGAAGCCTTCTATGAGGATTGTGGGATGGATTTCCACCCCACTTGGCAACAGGTCACGGTTTTCGAACCGGAGACCGAGGAGACTGCGGGTCGAAGTTAGTGAACGGGAACAAAGGGAAGAACAGTGGGTATCAATCTCAATTACTCATTCACGGTGACGACACTAAATGTCGGTTGCGAGGGCGACGCTGACAGAATCGAAGGCGCCGTTGATGCCACTAGCCAGACTCTGCATGCCAGCGGTAGCACCGAGGGCGATCAGAGCGATGACCAGGGAATACTCGACCAGATCCTGACCTTCTTCGCGGTTCACCAGGTCCTGGAACTTGATGTAGAGCTTCAAAAGCATGGTATTCATATGTCCTCTTTCCGTAGTCTGGATTCCCCGGCCTCAGGCCAGGCAAACGTAACTAAGCAATTAGAGTTCCGTCCTTACACTTGGCCATTTATATCCTGTCAATTAAAAATCTTCGCAAAACGAGGCACCGCGGTCAGTGAGAATTCAACTTTTGGGTGATATGTCTCATACTTTCGTGCCTTACACTTTCGGGTACACTTTTGGGCCAGCATCTGACACTTTTGGGTACACGTTGGGGCATCGCTTTACACTCTTAAGTTATTGTAAACAGAGCTAGCTTTGCGGCTTGTACTGTATACACACTGCATACAAACGTTTACAGCGGCACGTGTGGATTCCCTGGCATGGTGGGGCCGTAACACCCTGGGATTTGCCAATGTAGCGTAGATGTGGATTGAAGCTTGCGGATGCAAACGTAATCACGGCGCGGGTAACCGACTGTTGCCTTGAGGGGATAGACGGTCGGGATTTGTGCTACCCATCCTTATGCAGGAAAGAAGCATAAGGACACCCCCCGATTGCGCTGGCAAAGCGTTGGATGCCTTGGTGGTTGGAAGTCTGTGGTCTCCTGCGGTTGCGACTGAAGCAAGTGAATCGGGGCCGATGGTTACCTGTTGGGTTACCTCAGTTGTCGTGGGTTGACGGCGGGACACTAGGCTGCGGGACCTGAGTTGGAGACCGCCGAGCAGAAGGATTCTGCTCTTCCGGGGTGGGCGGGACTACTACTGCTGACTCGGGGATGATGCGGATTGAGGAGCCGAGGCGGTGGTAGTTGGTGAAGCTGGCCTCGTTGATCTGCATGTCGGGCGGGATGCCCAGCGTGGCGTTGGTTCCCGCAAGCCCCTGGGTGAGCGCGAGGCTGCGCACGGGGCAGATGAATTTGCGATCGCCTATCATGACGGGGCCGTATTCAACCAGGATGTCGGCGCGGGTGACCGGGCCGTCGATATCCAGTTCCGCTTGAATGGTGATGCGAAGAATTGCTCCGGAGACTGGATCGATGGCCAGGGATCCGTGGTAGGCGGGCGACTTGCGGAAGTGGTTTGCGGGATCATCTTGCAAGGTGGTTGGTGGTGGCGCTCCTCCTCCACGCCTGCCTCGCTGCAGGACTGCTCCAACCTTGTCGGCTATGCAGCAGTAGTCGACAGTATAGTGAGAGGCAGATCTGGGCACCGAATATCGATAGACGGCGAGTGACCCGGCCGGAGTTTGTTCCCAGTGACTGAAGCTCATTTTCCCTTTATTGATGTCGACGAGGATCAACGGCAAGGGCGCGCCGAATTCGCCGGAGAGCTGGAGTCCCGTTTCCGGCTGAGCCCTTTGAAAGCTTGCGGCGGACGCACCCGGCTTTTGCTCGGGATCGGGAGGATCATGGCTGTTTCGCATGGTGACTTCGTGAGTAGAACTACCGACCAAGTGCAGGCCAGCGCGGACGGGCCACTCATTTTCTCCCAGAACCTGCTCGGAGTTATCGAAACGGAAGGAAGAGCGGGTGGCGATGAGATCGGGCAGAGAGGCGAGGGTCTGCGCAGCATAAGCGCGAGCGGCATTCAGGATGCGCTGCTGGGTTACGGGGTCTGGAATCGCGGCGGTTGGTTGCTCGGAGGCGGGAGGATCCAGGAAGGCGGACTGGTCAGCAAGCAACTGAAGGGCCAGGGTTGTCTTGGGACCCAGGTGGAGTGATGTGTCCATGCGGGCTCGCGCGGCGTTGTCGAGTTGCTCAGTAAGTTCGAGGTCGCCGAAGATGCGCACTGTGTTCTCATCTGTTCGATGCGCTTGACTGGCGTTGGCCAGTATCCGCTCAAGTTGCGCTACGGTCACGCGCTTAGTGGCGCTGACGGGAAGCGCCAAGGTGCCGAGCATCCCAAGCAGAATCAGCCTACGCATATGACCTACCCCGCTGGTTCGGAACATATCTGCCCGATTGATGGAAGAAGGGGCCGTAGAAGCTATCCGAGCCTGGAACCAAATCGTGCTGATGCGTCTTCTCGCAGAGATGCACAAAGACCGGGTTTGGAAGCTTGCATAGAACTGTACACAGGCGGAGGCACGCGGGACAAGCAAGAAGTATGGTGGTCCGGCGAGAAGGTTTGAAGGTGGTGAGGGCAGGTTTTAGAGACTACTGAGGGAGCGGATCAGGCGTTGACGGCGAGTTTGCTCCTGAAGAAATCGAGAGACTTTGCGAGCCCCTCACGTAGCTGTGTGTGTGGCTCCCAGCCTAGCAGAACGCGGGCCTTGGTAATTTCCGGGCAGCGTCGGGTGGGGTCGTCCTGGGGTAGGGGCTCGAAGCGCATCTCGCTGATTGAGCCGGTGGCTTCCAAGACCGCCTGCGCGCACTCCAGAATGGTGAACTCGACGGGGTTACCGATATTTACCGGGTAGTGCTCGTTGGAACGCGATAGCCGGACGATGCCCTCGATAAGATCGTCGACATAGCAGAAGCTGCGCGTCTGGTTTCCGCTTCCGTAAATGGTGAGAGGCTCGCCGCGCAGGGCCTGCATGATGAAGTTGGAGATGACGCGGCCGTCGCTGGGATGAAGGCGGGGACCGTAGGTATTGAAGATGCGGACGAGGTGCGTGTTGACGCCGCGCTGACGGTGATAGGCCATGACCAGCGCTTCAGAAAAGCGCTTGGCTTCGTCATAGACCGAGCGAGGGCCGACGGGGTTCACATTGCCCCAGTAATCTTCTGATTGAGGATGTTCGAGCGGGTCGCCGTAGCACTCTGAAGTGGAGGCGTGGAGGTAGCAGGCGTCATTTCTGGCGGCAATCTCCAAGGTATTTTCAGTACCAGCAGAACCAACACGGAGCGTTTCGATGGCCAGGCGGAGATACTCCGGCGGGCTGGCCGGGGATGCCATGTTGAAGACGTAGTCGAGCGGGCCCGGATCGACCTCGGGCGTAAATGGATTGCAGATATCCCATTCCACGAAGGTGAAGCGCGGCTCATGCGCGAGGTGAGCCAGGTTTTCCGATGATCCCGTGGAGAAGTTGTCGACGCCGACAACGGAATGTCCATCGCTCAGGAGACGGTCTGTGAGGTGAGAACCCAGGAATCCGGCGGCGCCGGTTACGAGTATGCGCTTCGTCAAAGGTTCGTGCTCCGCGGGTCGGGATTCGAGCCCGGTTGGTATTAGTTACTAAGATGCAAACGAAGAGTCAGGGGAGAGTCTGACACTTAAAGTACCAAGCTCTTCGGTTTACCCTGTTGTGCCTGATAACTCGCCGGCCTGCCGACGCTCACATACGTGAAGCCATTTTCCAGCATTCGTTGAGGTTTGAAGAGGTTACGCCCGTCAATCACGATGGGGAAACGGACAGTCTGACTGAGCCGCACCAGATCGATGGAGGCAAACTCTTTCCAATCAGTGAGAATCAGAACCGCATCGACATCCTTCGCCGCCGCGTAAATATCTTCTGCGTACAGCATCTTCTCGGTTGGCGGCAGTACAGCTTTTGCGCGCTCAATGGCTGCCGGGTCGTATGCAGTTACGGTGGCGCCCGCATCAAGGAGTCTCCTGATCAAGTCGATTGCGGGAGACTCGCGAATATCATCGGTGTTGCCTTTGAAGGACAGTCCGAGCGCGGCCAGACGCTTGCCGCGCAGTGTCCATAGCGCAGAGAGCACCTTGTTGAAGAAGATATCCCTCTGGGTTTCATTGATCTTGCGGACTTCCTGGAGCAGCTGGAAGTCGACGCCCTGTTGCTGCGCCACCCAATGAAAGGCGGCCACATCTTTTGGGAAACAGGA
>Ga0187847_10000097_pt1 | contig 96707 bp, 83 predicted proteins | sample June2016WEW_4_10_FD_132458 | JGI IMG/M metagenome (GOLD analysis project Ga0187847, IMG submission 132458) | Peatland microbial communities from SPRUCE experiment site at the Marcell Experimental Forest, Minnesota, USA - June2016WEW_4_10 | ecosystem: Environmental > Terrestrial > Soil >...
ACGAGCAAAATCAAGGCAGATGAAGAAAAGAAGTTTTCTTGCACGGAGTGGTCGAATTTAGACTTTTTACAAACTTACGAACAAAAGAAATTGATGGGTTCTCTCTTGGACAGACAATCAAAAGCACATTACTTTCCGAGATAAAGCACGAGTGATGCGGCAATCATCGCCGGTCCGAAAGCCGCTTACAAATCAGCACAGGCAACTGTCATGCCATCTCGCGACAGATTTTGCCTTCGTACGACTGCGGAGCAGATGATAAAACGTTTTAGCGAAAGATGCAAGGTCGCAGATGGAAACAATTGCAGCGAACTAAGATAACTCTGTTGTGCGGCTGAGAATCTTCGCCTGGCGGAGTTCGACAGATGGCTTTCGGGTTGCCGATTGGGCTACCCACTACAATAAGCCGGTATGCCCACAGCCGTTCGTTCGCACGCAAAAATCAACCTTGGCCTCGGAATCGGGGCGCCGCGGCCGGACGGATTTCACTCCCTGGTTACGGCTTATCAGACGCTGGAATTGCACGACTTTGTTACCGTCACAGCCCGGCCCTCGCCTGCCGCTTCAATTCGCTTGACCTCGAATGACGAGCGCGTGCCTACGGACGAACGTAACACGGCCTGGAAGATGGTGGATCTGGCTCTTGGCATGTTGCATCGAAGCGTCGAGGTGGAGATTCATATCGACAAACGGCTGCCTGTTCAAGGCGGCTTGGGCGCGGGCTCGGCGAATGCCGTGGCAGCTCTGGTGGGACTGATGGCGGAGCTGAGACTTTCCATCGTCTTCGGCAAGGCGACACGGTGGTGGAAAATTGCCGCTAAAGTCGGTTCCGATGTGCCGCTCTTCCTCATGGGTGGGGCGATTCTTGGTTCGGACCGAGGGCAGGAGGTCTCTCCTTTGCCAGACTTTGAGCCGGTCTGGTGCGTGGTGGCTACGCCGGAGATTGGGGTCTCCACGCCACAAGCCTTTCAGGACTGGGACGCCCTCTGCCTTGCCGAAGGTTTGACCGCAGAGTCCAGTACAGATAAACTGGAGGAGTTGAGCCGCGCCTATGCCAGCGCCTTCGCGGAAGCAATTCCGGAAGGAGGGACGGGAGCAGGCTCCTCCGGTGTTCCTCTCGATGAGGGGAACCTGGCCGGACCAGAAGAGTCCGCGCTTGTCCGCACCGGGATCACGAGCTGGATCAAGAACGACTTTGAACGAGTCGTCTTTCCCCAGCATCCTTCCCTTGCAGAAATCAAGCGCATACTTGCGGCTCCGGACACACCGGAGGCAGCCCTCTTTGCCTCGCTGTCTGGGTCTGGCTCGGCGCTCTACGGGTTGTACCGGACCCGCAGAGATGCGGAAGCGGCATGCGAGCGTTTGCGGGAGGCTGGAGTCGCGAGTCTTTTGACCCGTACCCTGCCGCGCTCGAAATACTGGCGCGAAATGCTTCTGCCTTAAACAAGTTGACAGTGGTCCGTTGCGCAATAGAAACTCGGCAACGGCTGTTGAGTTGGGCGATCGTCTAATGGTAGGACAATGCCCTTTGGAGGCATTTGTCTAGGTTCGAATCCTAGTCGCCCAGCCAAGTCCTTTTGAATGTGGAACCCGGAACAGCCAAGGCCAACCAGCTTGGAGGTAGTTCGGAGATGGAAGTGGAAGCGTTGACGGAGACGTTGGAAGAAAAGCAGCCGGGCAGCGGGCCAAACGAACCCGAAGATGGGGCCTCGAAAAAACCCGATAAGAGCCTGCCTCAGGATGCAGCAGCCAGCGCCAAGGAAGCCAAACCGGCCGAGGCTAAACCGGGCGAAGCCAAACCGGCGGTCGAGCGCAAGCGAACCCGCAACCTGAGCGAGGACAGACGCTTCAAGCTCTTCAGCGGCACGGCCAATCCTCAACTGACCGAGGAGATTGGCCGCCACATTGGGGTAAAAGTCGGCGAGGCCAAGATTCAACGCTTTGCCGATGGCGAGGTCTACTTCCAGTTGCTGGAAAACGTGCGCGGCGTGGATGTTTTCGTCGTCCAGCCGACGTGTTATCCAGTCGATCAGCACCTGGTGGAGTTGCTTGTAATGATTGATGCGCTCAAGAGGGCCTCAGCGGCCAGGATCACGGTGGTTGTGCCTTACTATGGCTACGCCCGCCAGGATCGCAAGGACCGTCCCCGCGTGGCCATCAGCGCCAAGCTCATCGCCGACCTGCTCACCACCGCCGGAGCCAACCGCGCCCTCTTCGTCGACCTGCACGCCGCGCAGATTCAGGGCTTCTTCAACATTCCCGTCGATCATATTTACGCCAGTCCGGTACTGGTGAGCTACTTCCGCGAGCTTGCTTTGCCGAATCTGACGGTGGTTTCTCCGGACGCAGGCGGCGTGGAGCGGGCACGCTTTTTCGCGCAAAAGATCGGAGCGCCACTGGCCATTGTGGACAAGCGGCGCACAGACATCAATGTTACTGAAGTGATGCATGTTATTGGCGATGTCAAAGGCCGGACCTGCCTCATTCTTGACGACATCATCGACACCGCCGGTACGCTTGTCAAAACCGTGGACGCACTCTATGCCGCTGGCGCCGCTACCGTTCATGCCGGGGCCAGCCACGCCGTTCTATCCGGACCGGCTATTGAACGCATTGCTGCATCGCGCCTGGAGCAGTTGGTGGTTACCAACACGATTCCCTTGCGCGAGGCGGCGCAGAAGTTGCCCAAGATCAAAGTGCTCTCGATATCCGGCCTGTTGGGTACGGCCATCGAGAACATTCACATGGAGACCAGCGTGAGTACTTTGTTCAGCTGACAGCGAACAGCTGACAGTTTACAGTTGAGAGCCTACAGTCCAAGGCAGACAATGCCGGCGGACTGTCCTGGGGGTCAACTGACAACTTATAACTGTTAGCTGTCAGCTGCGAGCTGTCAGCTAGCTTTTAACAAAGGGAGCGGACCTCAATCGTTCGTGCCCGATACCAGGAAACGAGAGACCGAATGCCAGAAGTAGTCGCAGCCAAGCCCCGTGAGGGCAAGTTCAACAAGAATGCCGCTCGACGCGTACGCGCAGCAGGCAAGATTCCCGCCGTGTTGTACGGTCCGGGGCACAACCCGGTAGCAGTCGAGGTGGACCCTAAGCATATTTCCCGGATTCTTTTTTCAGAGACCGGCCACAACACCATCTTCGACGTCGAAGTCACCGGGCAGCCCGCGGCCAAGGCCATGATCGTCGACTGGCAGCGTGAGCCGATCAAGGACGAGTTGATCCACATCGACCTGAAGCGCATCGCTCTGGACAAGCCCTTGCGCGTCAGCGTGCGCGTCAAGCTGCTGGGGATTCCGATAGGCGTCAAAACCGCCGGGGGCATCCTCGACCACGTGATGCGCGAGGTCGAAATCGAGTGCCTGCCGGCAGATATTCCCGGCCACATCGACGTTGAAGTCAGCCATCTGGAGATGCATGGTGTGGTGCGTGTCAGCGGCCTGCCACACTCCGATAAGATCAAGTACCTCAATCCCGAAGATGCAACCGTGGCTCACGTCGTGTCCATTCGCGAGGAGGCGCCAACAGCTGCCGAAGTCGAGGCAGCAGCAGCGGCGGAAGCAGCGGCCGCTACAACAGCCGAGCCGGAGGTTGCCAAGAAGGGCAAGCCGGAAGATGCAGCAGCAGGCGGCAAGAAGCCAGAGGCGGCAGCAGGAAAGAAGCCAGAGGCGAAGAAGTAAGTTTTGGCCGAGGCAAGCGAGTCCATTCACCCCAGCGAGCCAAAATCGCTCACCGGGGGCCTCGAATCCGCCAGGCGCACTGGCCCATTTTTGGTTGTCGGTTTGGGCAACCCGGGCCTGGAATATCTGTGGACCCCGCACAACGCGGGGTTCATGGCCATCGACCGCATCGCTCAACAAGAGGGCGTTGTGGTGCAGAACCGGCGATCGAAGGCCGTCACCGCAACCTGCCGAATAGCGGGTCGCGAGGTGGTCCTAGCCAAGCCGGAAACGTTTATGAACCTGAGCGGGTTGGCAGTGGCCGCTCTTGTTCGCGAGTTTGAAGCCGACCCGACACGAGATTTGCTCGTCATTCACGACGAGTTGGACCTTGTGCTGGGCACCTTCAAGATCAGGGAGCGCGGATCGCCGGCCGGGCACAACGGAGCCCGCAGCGTGACAGGCGCCCTGGGAAGTCAGGAGTGGTTGCGGCTGCGCATTGGCGTGGGCTTCGACCTGCGTCCTGAGGCCATTACCGCAGGCGGAGGCAGGCGTCCCGGAAAGGATTACCTCCTTTCGCCGATGCGGAAGGCGGATTTGACGGTGCTGGACGAGGTGCTGGACCGGGTGGCAACTGCAACCCGGCGCATTGTCGAACTAGGACCGGCAGCCGCTATGAATGAGTTCAACCGCCGCGAGCGAAACGGCTCGGCGGAGGGGTGATAAAAGCACGAAACCGCCAAAGGCGTTTGCCGGCGGACGAAGTTGAAGCGCAAGGCTGGAGATTGGGGCTGGACCCTGATTTTTCAGCAGAAAAGGAAACTGGATGTCTCGTTTGTATGAGGTTATGTTCATTGTTCGACCCGATGCGGTCGAAGAGGATATCGACAAGCTGATCGCCGGCTTCTCCACCAATGTCACGACCGGCGGAGGGGTGATCAAGACCGTCGAGAAGATGGGCCGGCGCAAGCTAGCCTACACGGTGCGCAAGTTCAACGACGGCAACTACGTGCTACTCACCATTGAGGCCAACGGCGCGGTGGTATTGGAACTGGAGCGTCGCTTGCGCGTCACCGAGCCAGTGATCAAGTTCATCACCGTGCGCATTGACGAAGAAGAAAAGCGTCTGGCCAAAGTCAAGGCCCTACGGGGTGTCCGTCGCAGTAGCCAACCCGCGCAGGCTCCGGTCGCCATCTCCGCCCAGGCAGCCGAACCAGCGCCCGTTGTGGCTGCTGCGACCGTGGAACCGGTCCAGGCCGTGGTTTAGCGAATAGCTACAGTTGACAGCCACAGTCTTCGAGTAATGACGAACTGTTCGCTGTTAGCGCAAATGAATCGCCGCCGCCAGCCCCATTTTTGGGGTTGTTGGCTGCGGCCTGATCCAGCGTTCTGGCCTGCGCCCATGCGGCGTCTGCCTGAACCCAAGAGAGTAAAGAGGAAACAGTATGTCTGAAGAGACTCACGCAAAGGCGCCCGAGGTGGGCGCGAATACAGCTCCCCAATCTGCATCTGGACCGGAATTCACTCCGTCTTCCGGCCCGGCTTCGGGTTCAAGTTCAGGCCCTGGCTCCGGCCCGCGCTCTGGCGGACGATCTGCCGGCGGTCCTGGCGGCCGACCCTCTGGCGGTGCTGGCGGACGCGGCAAGTTTTTCCGCCGCAAGAAGGTCTGCAAGTTCTGCACTGAAAAAATCGACGCGATCCCTTACCGCGATGTTCGGCTACTGCAAGGCTTTGTGGCCGAACGCGGCAAGATCGTCCCCCGGCGGCTCACCGGTGTCTGCACCACTCACCAACGCCGCCTCACCCGCGCCATCAAGCAGGCCCGGAACATCGCTCTGCTACCATTCGCCACGCGGCACTAACGCATCTTCACGGATGGTGTAAGTCGGGCCACAAAGGCTGACTGGCGCGACTGGCAGGGAGCAGCGATCTCCCATGAAAGCAAAATGCCGCACCGGATCTGTGAAAACGCCGTAGCTTCCGGCAGCTGCCTTGGGCGGCCGCCCGTAACACTGGAGAGTTTCACATGGAAGTAATTCTGAAGGAAGATGTAATTAACCTGGGCCAGCGCGGCGACTTGGTCAAAGTGGCCGACGGCTACGGCCGCAATTTTCTGCTGCCACGCAAGCTGGCGCTGCAGGCTACCTTGGCCAACAAGGCCGTCGTCGATCAGATGAAGAACGCCGCCGCCCGCCGCTCTGCCTCGGAAAAAGCCCTGGCTGAGGCATTGGTCGTCAAACTTGAGCCTATCGTGCTCGACTTCACCCGTAAATCGGGCGAGGCCGGCCACCTGTTCGGCTCCGTCACCTCGGCCGACATCGCCGCCGCTCTGGACGCCAAGGGCTTCGAGGTCGATCGCCGCAAGATCCTGTTGGATGAGCCTCTTAAGACCGTAGGCGAAACCAGCGTGGCCATCAAGCTGCACCGCGAAGTCACCGCGCATATAAAGGTCAAGGTCCTGGCCGAAGCCACGGAGGAAGCCCCAGCTGCTGAACCCGCTGCCAAAGCGGCCGTAGCCGAGTAGCTCGAATCAACCCGCGCTCCCCCCGCCCCCCGGTTCGCCGAGGGGCGGGGGGGCGATTTCGGAAGTCCGGATTCCGCAACCTAAAAAATCTTCTTCTCTGGGGCGCCACCGCTGATCACAATCAGTTTCTTCAAGGCCTTGGTCATATTGTCTTGAAAGCCGGGCGACTGCTCCGCCTTGCTCGATGAGAAGAGAAATCGGGCCCGATTGGAACTTGCATTTTCGTCGAGATGATTCTCTTTGTCGTAGCAGGTTCTCGCAGTTTTCCCTCTGGTTGAAGTCACTGTGAGGCGCAAAAGCCCTTCGCGGGAATTATGCGTATCGCCGGGGTCGAATATGTCCCAAACCATGCTGTTTGTGTCCAATGCATTCAGGAAATGATCGCAGCGGCCACCGGGCCGCGTGACGGTTAAGACGCTTGTGGACGGCTCATATGCAACCTCCAGATTGTCGTTGAATCCATCGCTCGGGCTGTCCACAAGGAGTTTGCCGCGCAGATATTCGACAAGTTCCTCATCGGTGAGATCAGGCTTGGGATCAGACTTTTTTGCATGGCCGGTCTTGACGGGCTTCGCGGGCGGGGGTGGCGGAGGCGGGGGAGGCTCCACGGATTCTGAAGACTGTGCAGGCCGCGCAGTCAGCTTGTCTAAAAAATTGCGCACATCTTGCGTGGAACACGCGGTCAGACATAACAGGAGCGCCCCAAAGCAGATACCTGCCACTCGCTTCATGGATAGACTTCTCCTTGCTCTTGCCAACTCTTTCATTGCTTTCCGCCACAAACCGTTCTAAATCTCGTAGAAACCCATCCAAAGCTCAACTTTTCGAGGTCTGCGTTTTTTGCGGCGACCGTCGCTGATCGATTGGGTATGGAGAGAGTATAGACCCGTTTTCATTGGGGAACCAGCCACTTGTCACCAGGCCGCCGTTTCCTTGTGTGAGATTTCGGCGTAGGCCTGGAAACTGGTTTGACGGTTGACACGTTTGCCGCCCGCCTCCAACTCCGCAAGCCGCTCCTGATGTTTGGCCCATGTGTCGGCTATGCTGGCTCCCTTGCAAGGGTTCGCCATAACTGTCGGACCAACGCCATCTTTATCACCATAATTCCTCGACACGAGCATAGTGCCGTCCTGAAAGGATGTGTAGTACTTGACTCCAAAGGGATTTGGGTGGACAAAGGTAGTTTTGTTTTTAGACATGAATATAGAATATGCGGTAAGAATCTTCGTTCCGCCGTGTACGTCCATCACCTCTCGTTTGCACCACATCATGAATACAATGAGAGCCGGGAGGAGCAGAGCCAGACGGAACAGCGAAAAGGCCTCTCCGTCTGAAAATTGATAGTCAAATCCCAAGCCGGTCAGCTGATAAATTTCAGATTGATATCTCGTCCGAATGCGCTGCTCAAGAGCTGGAGAATGAAGTTGAATATGCTCAATTTTGCCAAAGACCAAGTGCATAAAGCTGATTAATTGTTTATCTGAGGACTTACTTGACGGCTCTGCCGGTTCTAACAAATTTACGGGCCGATGCCCTTGCAGATAACGGAAGATAATCCAGAGTCCTTGGAGAGATGCCGTCGCTCCCACGCCCACAAGCGTCAGCAGGCAGCGCTGTTCATTGGGCCACGGAACTTGTAGCGATAACACGCCCGCAAGGAGGCAGCCCGCCGACATGAATGGATAGGAGCGCCCGGTGGACTTTAAGTGCCTCCAGAAATAGATCGCGAACAGTGTCGCGCCCGCCACGGGCACCCATATCTGTGCGCGTAGGAAATAGAGTGGAATGAGGCAGAGCCAGAGCGCAAACCATAGAAGCTGACTTGAGCCGGAGGGCTGTTCTTTGCGAAACAGACTGAAGGTCGAGACGAATAGAAAGACGAGGGAACATGCAAAGCCCCAAAGAGAGTGGGGCATGCGAATTGCCATCAGAACCGATCCGGAGATTGATGCGAACCCGATCCCTGCGAGAAACGGGCCCATAACCCGGAGAGCTGTTTTCAGTTTGCCGCGATTGCTTTCTTGAGGTTTTACGTCACGTCTTTCACTTTCCACTTTCCACTTCTTTCTCTTTACCTATTCCCAAACAACGAATACGGGCGTTTCTGAATCATCACCCGTTGCTTCGCGGTAAGGCACTGACTCAGCACTCCCGCAGAAGTGATTCACATAATCAGTGCGAAATCATCAACATCACCATGTATGAGTAAACCAGCAGTTGAGCAATCCAATAATCGCAGATTTGATATGTTCGCGCGCTGAGTAGATTTTTCTTAAGCTCCTTTCTCAATAATCCTCGAAAAAATATCCCCATCAACAGCGGAAAGGGACAGATCAAGAACTGAAGCCCTACGTCTATCGCGTCGTGCCACCTGAACGGCTGCACATGACTTAAATCCCAAGCGTGGAACATAAGAGAAAGTAACGTAAGAGATACAAATAGGTAGACAATCATCCACGAAATCTTCGTCTTTTCAGTCTCACTTAGGTCGCGTTCTTCAAGTTTCATTCCTTACCTCGGTCCGCTTCGAATTTTTGATTCGGTTACACCATCGCGCGTTCCTTCACGGTCAAATACTGATTCAAGACCGAGGAAGTCAGCGCGGCGGGGTCGAGGTCCAGGGTCAGCGCGCCTTGCTCGTGCAGGCGGGCGAGGAGCAACTCACGGCGGCCGGCCATCTCCTGGGCGGCAGCGGCGCGGAACATCTGCTCCACGTTCTTGGGCCGGGCCTGGGCGATAAACTCGACCTCCGGCTGAGCCATAGCCACAAACAGAAGCACGTGACGACGCAACAGTTGCAGCGCGCCGTCGATGACTTCGGGACGCATGGCTGTCTCGGCCAAATCGGTGATCCACAAAATCAAGGACCTGCGGGGTTGCAGGCGACTCAGCACGGCTGTGGCTCTCAAGTGATCAGCCTCGCCGGATTCGGCGCGCACCTGGGCAAGCGACTCAATCACTTGGCGCAGATGGGTTGCGCCGCGGCCGGGCAAAAGCCGCTGCTGAATCCCCTGGCCATAAGCCAGCAGGCCCACGCGGTCGCCGGAGTAGAGCGCCAGTTGAGCCAGCGCTACAGCGGTCGTGCAGGCATGGTCGAGCTTGGAGTGCACCCGCGCCCCCGGCTCGGTGACCGCAAAGAAAGATTTACCCAGAGCTGACGCCGCCACACGCGCCCTCATCAGACGTCCGCAATCGAGCACCAGCCAAACCGGCTGGCTGCGCTCGCTCTGGTACTGGCGGGTGATGGGGCTGCCGCGCCGCGCCGTGGCCGTCCAGCAGACGTCTCGCAGATCGTCGCCCTCGCGATACTCACGCAGGCTCTCGAAGTCGCGGCCCAGACCCCGTTGCCGCGCTTGGCGCAGTTCGAGGTCGATTTGCCGGCTGCGGGCCAGGAACATCTGCTGCTCCTCTCCGGTGCGCAGGGCCGGATAAACGCGTACCGTCTGTGTCAGCGGCGCCTTGGCCCAGCGTTCTGCCAGGCCCAGGCCCGACCGGTAGCGCACGTAGAGCCAACCCGTCTCGCAGTCGCCGCGCTCTTTGGGTTCAATACGATAGCGCAGATGGGCGGGCACGCGCGGAAAGGCGGTCAGCCTGAGCGTGGCTGGTTCATCGACGAGGGCAGGCGGCAGATCGTCCACAAGGCGGCACTCGACTATCGTCCGCCCATGGTTTTCGATCATCAGCTCGATCTCGGTCTCCGAATCGAGCGCCGGAGCATTCGACCAACTTCGACCGGCGGTAAACTTTGCCGCGGCCGGCAGGCGCAGACCATCGAGCAGCGCGAAGAGCAGCACCAGCACATCCCAGGCTGGCATGGCCAAGGCCAGCCGCCAATCCCAGAAACCCGGAATCAGCCAGACGAAGCCAGCCACAAGCAGCCCAATGCTCCGCGGCGTGAGGCCAAAGCCCCAACGGCGACGCCGTTCGCAAATGGCGCTGACTGGATCGGGATGGAGAGACGGAGAGATCATTGCCGTGGAACCGGCACATCGGCAATCACGTCGGCTAGCACGCGGTCCGCGTCGAAGCCCTCCAGCTCAGCCTCGGGCTTGAGCATCACACGATGCCGTAGCACCGGCTTGACGGCGCGCTTCACGTCGTCAGGAACCAGATAATCGCGACCATCGAAGGCTGCCGCCGCCTGGGCAACGCGCATCAGGCTCAGCGCTGCGCGGGGACTCGCCCCTAACAGGAGCATGGGCCACTCACGTGTGCGCCGCGCCAGCGCAAGAATGTAGCTGTACAACTCCGGCTCGATGCGGATAGCCCGCACCTCAGCACAAGCCGCTGCCAACAGTCCGGCCGGAATCGGCGAAATCCGAGCGTCTTCCAGCAGCCCCGCTCCAGAGCCGCCGTGATGCCGCTCCAGAATCTGCCGCTCCTCCTGCTCGCTGGGGTAGGCCACGCGAATCTTTAGCAAGAATCGATCCAGTTGCGCCTCGGGCAGCGGATAGGTGCCCTCAAAGTCTACTGGATTTTGGGTTGCAAAGACGGTGAACCAGGCGGGCAGCGGGCGTCGCGTGCCGTCGCTCGTCACTTGCCGCTCTTCCATGCACTCGAGAAGCGCGGCCTGGGTGCGCGGCGGCATGCGGTTGATCTCGTCCACCAGAAGGAGATCGGTGAAGACCGGCCCGGCATGGAAGGCAAAGTCAACGGAGCCGGGCTGCAGGATGGTGGTGCCCAGAATGTCTGCTGGCATCAGGTCTGGCGTGGCCTGCACGCGCTGGAAGCCGAGGCCAAGCAAACGGCCCAAGGCCTTCACAAGCAGCGTCTTGGCGATACCGGGAACGCCCTCTAGAAGCGCGTGGCCCTGGCAGAGAACGGCGATCAGGACTTCCTCGATCACCTCACTCTGGCCTGCGATCACCCGGCTTAGCTCTGTACGGGAGTGGACGATGAGCTGGCCGGTGGAGTGAAGTCGCTCCGGATTTATTGCGTTTTCGTCTGCATCTTGCATCGGTTCTTGATTGATTTCTTGGCTCATGAAGCCCTTTCCTGCGGTTTGGTTTGAATCTTTTCAGGTTGCGCGGCCTTGCTGCCCGGCTTTGCCGCTTCCTTCAGCTTCTCGTACTGCGCGTCGAGCGTTTGGATCAGCTTGAGCGCCTGACGAGGATTGGCCGTTTCACTCCATGCGGCCGCTTCGCAGGCGGCGAGGTCGGCTTCCAGGCTGGCGTCGGCCTTGGGAAAACGCCGGCGAATCACCTCCGCAAGATCAGCCGCGTTCATCTTGCTCGCCCTCTGCCCACAAAGTCGCAAACTGTGGCGGCGAAACCGCTCCCAAGCAATCGAGACAGCCGTCGATGATGCCCCGGCGTTGCGGTAGAGCGAGCCTAGCGCCTCAAGAAACTCGATGGGTGTGGCTCGCGCCGGTGGAGGCAAGTCGCGCACTGGCCCGCTGCGCCGGCTGAAGCTGAAGACGATCAGCAGACCCAGCAGTGGCATGCCGATCCAAAACATCGTTAACGACGGCCCGGCGGCATAACTCCACGTTGAGCGAATATCTCCATGCAGGGACTCATCCCAGTAGAAGCGGTGACCCGCGCGCGGCCCAAGCGAGTTGAGGAGCAGATCCAGATTGTGAGCGCGGCTCAGCGAACCGTTTTCGAGGGGCGTTGAGCTGGCCCACCACACGACATGGCCCTTGCCCCAATCGAACTCGACCACCGCAGGATTGCCAGAGCAACTGTAATCGACGCGATGCGCCGGGTTGCTTACCGTCCAAGTGGCTGCGGGAACCATCCACACCTCGCCTGAGCTGGCAAGCGCGTCTACTTTCGTATCTAGCCCCTCGGGTTCCAGCTTGCAGGCGGCGAACGCGAAGTCCTGAGGCGGCTCGCTGGCCTCGCCCGGCAGCATAAATCCGCCCCAATAGCCGGTCGCGAGCACCCGTCCGCCACGCTCCACAATCTTGCGTATCGCCTTGATGTCGTCTGGCTCGCGAGAAAACGGCTGGGCGAAGATCACCACCGTCTCCGGGCCAGCCGTCGCGGCAAGCTCGCTCAACGGCTGCTCCCAACGCTCAAGCATGTAGCCGGAGCGCAGCAGCGTCTCATAGGCGGCGCGCGCCCCGTGCTGACCAGCCAGGTAGCTCGAAGGCATTGGATTGTTGTTGTCGTTACCGTTGGGCATTAGAAAGCCGGTCGCTACAGCCAGAGCGATCGCAATGCCTACACACCACAGCAGTAGTTTGCGGTCCTTGGCGTCGAGCGAGGAGAGGAACCATGATGGCAGCCGCAGTTTCTTACCTTGCCGTCTTGTCCTCCATTGCAGGAAAGCCATGAGTAGCAACAGCAAGCCGGTCGCGAGCTGGCACCGGTTCGCCAGCACGTGATCCTTGGCAAAAACGCTAGTCCCAAGAGTCAGCGCGGTAATCAGTCCCAGGAACAAGCGCGGTAGGCGCCAAATCTTACCTCCTGGGAATGAGCGATTCTTCATCGAGCGCCGCCTTCTGAAGCTCCGCCGCCTGAGATTAGCCGGGATGCCAACTCCTCCGCTTTCAAGTAGTCGCTCTCGGCTGCCGCGCGACCGCCGTACCAGGTTCGCTCAAAGTTGCCGGTCAGCGTGGCGAGTCCGGCGCGGCGCGGGTCTTCCTGAGCCACCAGCGCCAGGTACTCGCGCGGAGTGCGGGCCCGGTCGGCCGGCCACAAGCGTTTCGATTCTAGCCGTGAAATTGCCGCCCAGTAGACGAAATGAATTGCTTCGCGCCACTGGCTGGCGGTAGCTGCGCGACGTGCGTCGGCAATCCACAGTTGCCAATCGCGGGCCGAGGCTGCTCCAGCGGCTGGCCCATCGCTCTCCGGCACCAGCCGAATTCGCCAGCGACCCTCGAGTTGCAGCAGTCCCCACGCCAGCCCTACGCACACGGCAACAATGAATCCCCACACGATAACGCGCCCCACCCATGCTGCTTGGGCCTGGAGTTTGCCAGCGCTTTCCATAAGCCGGTTGAGCCACGCACTCAGCTTTTCCATAGCTGAATCCTGCACCGTGGGCGCCACCAGGCTGCGAAAGTCGCGGCTGGCGAGCACCTGTTTCATCGTCGCGCGTTCCTGCGGATGATCGGCCGCAGCCTTGTCTGGGCCCGTCGCCTTGCCTGCGGCAATTTCGTCCGCCTGGGCCAAGTCCTGAGCCAGACGCGCTTCGGCTGCCTGCAAAAGCTGGCTGATCGTGGGCTTGGGCGGCCGCGTCGTCTCTTCGGCTGGTGCCGCGCCGTCAGCAAGCTTTTCCTCAGTTTTGCCGGGAGTCGTGCTCGGGGAATTCTCCGGAGCCTCATCCTTTTCTTGAGCCTTGGCAAGCAGCACACGCAACCATCCGTAGCTCACCAGCCGCTGTTCCGCATTCGGCACGTTGCTCAGCGGTACTCGGTCATCCTGCCCAACCAGCTCCGAATCGCAGCTCTTTTTATCTCGCGCTTTAGCGCAAGTCTCCACAATGCCGTTCAGCTCGACCAGGTGCTGACGGTATTCGGCGAGGGTTGCCTCGCGCCAGTGGTCTGTCGCTTGAGCGGCGATGGCAGACGGCTGAGCTTCGCCACGGACTGGTGACGCACCGAGAAGCGTGACAAGCGCAGCCAGCACCGCGCCAGTGAAGTGAGTTCGAGCCTTCAAGCCGGACCCTCCCCTGCCCTGACAGGCACTTCCGGGACATTGCCGGATAGGAGAGTTACAGGCGCATTCAGTCCAGCGGCTTCCATCATTCTCTCGACGTCGTACCCTTCATGCCGTATCCGCTGATCATAGTAGATGAGGGTTGTGGCGATGGAATAGACGGGGCTGACAAAGGCCGAGACTGTCGCATAAAGCAGATAGAGCCCCTCGACGTAAAGATGTTGCGAAGCGTTGCCAAGCTGATTTCCATTGAAAGGGAAGACAACCGACCACCGGAAGAGAAACCGAACGGCGATGTCCAACAGCAAGCCGAGGGCAACGACCATCAGCCAAGCGAAGATGACGCGGAAGCGGCCGCCTTTGCTCAATGACCAACTGCGGCGAAGGACACCAATTCCGGTTATCCCCTCCAAGGCGCAAGCTGCAACGGTAAGCGAGAGGCAGGCGCCTAGCCAGACAAACGGAATGCAGCCTGCAACCAAAAGCAGAACAACCAAGAAAGCAAGAATCCCTGCTTCATGGCTAACATCGCCGGTAACGACTTCGATTCCCGCCGCCCCAAAAAGCAGCGCCGTCATCAGAATTTCCGGGATCACCAATTGTGCAGATATCTTGAGAACGGCGACCAATAAGTAGCTCCGCCAGCGCGTCGCAACAAAGAAAAGCGAAAAGAGAAGAGTGCCGTTTTCGCCTAGAATTATCTCGGAAGCCAATTTCACAGATGCGGGCAAGATCAGAAGACCGAGAAAGCTGGAGACATGATAAAAGCCGAGCGAGATAATGAAATTCCAAGCTAAGACACCACCTCGGTCTGACGAATGAACATGCGACCTCAAATGCAGCCAGACGGTGTCGGTGGAGTGGATGACCATCATCGCCAGCGCCGGTATCGCTGCGAGCCCGGCAAAGGCCAGGAATTTCGTCCGATAGATATGAAAAGTGCGGTCCAGGATTTCGGCCAGGCTCAATGGGCACAGCGGCTCATTCATGCGCGATCCCTGAATCGTGTGGCGGCGGGTCCTGCGGTGTGATCTGCGTGGCTACCGGTGGCGCCTCAAAATGCGCATCGAGCGCCAGCCAGGGCTCGGCGGCAGGCGGCGCAATTGGCTCGGCTGCAGCCGCTGGTTCGGGCACCGTCAGCCCCGCCGCCTGCATCATCCATTCAATGTCGTACCCCTCCTTGCGAACGCGCTGATCGTAATAAAAGAGCGTAATGCCGGTGGCATACATGGGTCCGACGAACGTATTGGTGAAGAATCCGATGATCTGCTGCAGAGACTGCATTCCGGCCGAGAGAAAATGGCCGGGATTCTTGAATGCCGCCACGATAAAGAACCCTTGAGTAATACCGACGAGTCCAAGATCGATAACATAAACCAGAAGTCCCAACATGAAGATCCGTCCGCGCGATCCCTTGCTCAGGTCGATGCTGCGACGGAGCGCGTTGCGGGCTGTGAGATTCTCGACCACGCTGGCAGGAACCGCAAGCGAGTAACGCAGAGCCATTAAAACGGTATAGATGCCTACCGGAATCAGCAGCAGGACAAAGGCCAACGAGGCAATGCCGAAGATCAGCATGGCATGACTATTCGCCGGGTCTGGGTGAGCCTGGTAGCCCTTGGGAAGGTAGAGGAAGATCGTTAGCAGGTAGCCGCCGTAAAGCAGCACAAACGGGGTCCATACAAAAAAAGCGACGATGGTCATCAACCACAGGTAACGGCCCAGCCTGGGCAGGATGCTCCGGTAAGCGCCGCGGATGGTGGCCGGCTCGCCCAGATGAACCCAGGCCACAGCGCGATTGTTCGCTGCAATAGCCATGCCGGCAAAGAGGAAAATGAGCAGCCATGCGATGCCCGTCGCGGTCCAGGTGAGCCACTGCAACCGCTCGGTCATGTGCATTACGCGAAGCATCTCCGCGAAGCCGATCTGCAGCAGGCCCAGGACAAGCAGCCCGCCCGCGTAGACTGCCGCGATGCCTGCGAAAAGCAGAAAATTTGTCCGGTAGAGTTGAGCGGTCCGGTCCAATATCTCGCCAAGGCTGAGTGGGCGGAGGTTACTTTCCATCTTAGGCTCCTCTGAAATGCGCTGTTTGTGCTTGCCGGGATGTTAGCACAGCTGGAATGCGATCTGGCATGCGCGCCGGAGAAATTTCCGCAACGCCACGGTGGCCCCTGTAACAAGAGGTCTACTCTGTCTCTTTTGTGGCGAACCTTGGCAACCCTATTACTCTCTTTGCCGCAGAGCGAGCTTATGGTTCAGTCTGAATAGACCGTGGACTTTCGCGGAGAAATGCTCTATTTTGTCTTCAGAGGAGTCTTCCCTCATCACCTGCCTCCTCTCTCTAAATCTGCATGACACACTGTTTGTATTGCGAGATATTCCCCCGCACGAGGTCGCCATTTGCATAATATAAAATTGGATCCGCGGCAAGGGACCCCCCTCTCCGCAACGGGAGCAGTCCGCACTTATGCCCTATCGCTATCCCGGCAGGGGCTGCCAGCGATCGCCTACGCGGCTTGCCTGCTTTTATGCCTCGCCGTGATCTCTTGCGGTGGATCATTTCATCTTCCTTCAAACTCCGCATCGACGCCCGGCTTTTCGCTGACTTCGACACCGGCGAAAGTCACGCTTGTGGCTGGCGGTGCGGGACAACAAATCAGCGTGAATGCAGTTCCGATAAATGGTTTCACGGGAACGGTGATGGTCGCTATTACCGGGCTTCCCACTGGTGTATCAGCAAGCCCGGCGACGCTTACGTTGATCCCCGGCACAGCGCAGAATGTAACACTCACCGCCGCTTCGATGGCAGCAGCTGGCAGTGTGACAGTGACTTTTGTTGGAACTTCTGGGGATCTCAGCAATTCAGCCACAGTTATGGCAACCATCTCCGCAACTGCGCTGTCTCCGGACTTCTCGCTCTCTGTGTCGCCAAAATCGGCGACCATAACGGCTGGTGCAACTGGCGCTCAAGTGAGCGTCCTGGCAACCGCGATCAATTCCTTCAGCGGCACGGTAGCCGTCGCGATCACCGGACTTCCTGCGGGCGTGACTGCAAGCCCGGCGACGCTTTCATTGATCCCCGGCACAGCGCAGAATGTGACTCTCACCGCAGCTTCGACGGCCGTTGCTGGAAGTGCGACGGTAACTCTCACCGGCACATCGGGGACTCTGACTCATTCAGCCACTGTTGCACTCACTATCTCCGCGACCGCGCCAGCACCGGACTTTTCTCTCTCCGTGTCGCAAAAATCGGCGACCATAACGGCTGGTGCAACTGGCGCTCAAGTGAGCGTCTTGGCGACTGCGATCAATTCCTTCAGCGGCACTATAGCTGTCTCCATCACTGGACTTCCAACTGGCGTGACCGCAAGCCCGGCGACACTTTCATTGATCCCCGGCACAGCGCAGAATGTAACTCTCACCGCAGCTTCGACGGCCGTTGCTGGAAGTGCGACGGTAACTCTCACCGGCACATCGGGGACTCTAACTCATTCAGCCACTGTTGCACTCACTATCTCCGCGACCGCGCCAGCACCGGACTTTTCTCTCTCCGTGTTACCAACGTCGCTGACCATAACAGCTGGCGTAACCGGCGCTCAAGTAAGTGTCTTGGCAACCGCGATCAATTCCTTCAGCGGCACGGTGGCCGTCGCTATCACCGGACTTCCAACTGGCGTGACTGCGAGCCCTGCGACGCTGACGTTGACTCCGGGGGTTGCGCAAAGCACAACGCTAACCGCGGGGTCTAGCGCTGCGGCGTCCACTTCCACGGTCACCTTTACGGGTACCTCCGGGAGCTTAACTCACTCCGCCTCATTGGCTCTCACAGTACAAACCGCGGGATCGACAACCAATGCGCCGGATGTGACCACCTATCACGATGACATTGCGCGCGATGGCCTTAATGCACAGGAGACCATCCTGACTTTAAGTAATGTGAATTCTACCCAGTTCGGCTTGATAGGCTTCGACACCGTGGATGGATTGGTCGATGCCGAGCCGTTGTATCTGGCCAACGTAACTGCCGGGGGCAAGCTGCGTAATATCCTCTATGTAGTTACCGAACATGACAGTGTCTATGCATTTGATGCCGACAGCGGCTCTCAGATATGGATGACCTCGATCCTCGGCAGCGGCGAAACCACCAGCGACGATCGCAACTGCACGCAGATTACTCCCGAGATTGGAATCACCTCCACGCCCGTAATCGATCGCAGACAGGGAACAAACGGTACCCTCTTTACCATTGGCATGACCAAGGATGCAAACGGTAACTACCACCAGCGGCTGCATGCACTCGACATCACCACGGGCGCAGAGGTCACCGGCAGTCCCACCGAGATAGCTGCAAGTTATCCCGGCACAGGAGATAACTCCTCTAATGGCAATGTCATCTTTGATCCGGGTCAATATGCCGAACGGGCGGGCCTGCTGCTGCTGAACGGAAATATCTATACCGGCTGGACCTCGCATTGCGACGAAGGAGCTTATACCGGTTGGGTGATGGCTTATAGCGAGTCCACGCTGCAACAGACGCAGGTACTGAACCTCACGCCCAATGGCAGCGAAGGTTCCATCTGGATGAGCGGCGACGGAATCGCTGCGGATAGCGAAGGAAATCTCTACTTTCTGGATGCCAACGGAACCTTCGATACCACCTTCGATGCGAATGGCTTTCCTTCAATGAACGACTTTGGCAACGCCATGATCAAGCTCTCGACCAGCGGAACGCTTGCGGTAGCTGATTACTTCGAGACCTATAACACAGTTGCCGAATCCGACGATGATGTGGATATGGGATCGGGCGGCGAAGTTCTGCTGCCGGACCAGACAGATGCGAACGGCGTGGTTTATCACTTCATCGTTGGCGCAGGCAAGGATAGTAATATCTATCTCGCGGACCGCGACGATTTGGGTAAGTTCAGCTCCATCGGACCCATCGACATCAACATCTACCAGGAAGTTACTGGCGCGCTGGGCAACTTCGTCTTCGCCACACCTGCATTTTTCAACGGCGTTCTTTACTACGGAGCAGTAGGAGATGTTCTGAGGGCATTTCCACTTACGAATGCAAAGCTTGCCACGACCGCGTCGAGTCTGTCATCAAACACCTTTCCTTACCCTGGTGCAACGCCGAGTGTCTCGGCCAATGGAACCCAGAACGGAATCGTATGGGCATTGGAATCCAGTATGTCCGCCCCCGGCGTACTGCACGCCTTCGACGCGACCAATCTAGCGCATGAGTTATACAACAGCGGACAGGCAGCAAACGGCCGAGACAGCTTCGGCAATGGAAACAAGTTCATAACCCCAATGATTGTGAATGGCAAGGTATATGTCGGAACCCAAACCGGTGTAGCTGTCTTTGGATTGCTGAGTCAGTAAGCTCGTTGGGAGTTTTCCTTGCCCGGCAATCCAGTGTTGAAAACATTCATGCCCTATTCTTGCTTTCATCCTGAGCAAAGTACTATTCCTTCTTTTCATTCCGCGCCTTCACCTTGAACCAGATGGGCGTCCCTTTGAAGCCAAAAGCCTCACGGATCTGGTTTTCGAGGAATCGCTCGAAGCTGAAGTGCAGCTTGATCTCCCGGTCTGTGAAGAGCACGAACGTCGGCGGCGCCACGGCTGCTTGTGTCATGTAAAAAATTCGAATACGTTTAGCCATTGGCACCGGCGCGCGCTGAAAGTCGATCTTCTCCAGGAATCGGTTCATCTGCCCGGTAGAGACGCGCTTCCGCCGCTCAGCGGCCACAGCCACCACCTCATGCAGCACCCGGAGCATCTTTTTTGCATCAAGACCTGTCCCTTCAAGCGCAGAGAGAAAGATCACCGGCGCATAGCTCAAATATTTGAGCACCGTGCGTAACTGCTTTTCGAAAATCTCGCGATCGGCTGGCGGCTTGCCGTCGGTTCGTCCTGTGGTCACCGCATCCCACTTGTTCACCACGATGATGACGCTGCGTCCGCTCTCATGGGCATAGCCGCCAATGGTAGCGTCGGCCGCTGTCACTCCATCCGTTGCATCGATCACGAGCAGCGCCACGTCCGCCGCCTCCAGATGCCTTCTGGCCATCACAACACTCATCTTCTCGGCCATCAAGTGCGTCTTGCCCTTGCGCCGAATGCCCGCTGTATCCACGAACCGCAACGTGCTGCCCTCGAACTCCACGACTTCGTCCACCGCGTCGCGCGTAGTGCCTGCGATGGGCGAGACAATGGCCCGCGAAGTTCCCGTCAGCGCGTTCAGCAACGTGGATTTGCCCACGTTCGGCCGCCCAATGATAGCTATCGAAGTTTCGTGCTGCTCAAACTCGCCGTGGGTGCGGAGCTTCGCGCTCGGCGAATCTTCTTCGGTCTGATCGGCAGCTTCGGCATATTCAACAGCCGGAACATCTTCGTCCGCCGGCAAAGCCTCCGCTGCAGGAATAGCCTCGGAAATCGCCTCCAGCAAGTCTCCAATTCCCAATCCATGCTCGGAGCTTATGGGATATACGTTGCGGATGCCCAATTGACGAAAGTTCTCCGCGACCATGGCCATGGCCTCGCCTTCGACCTTGTTCACCGCGAGAAACACCGGCTTGCCGCCGCGCAATAAGAGGCGCACTAAGTCATAGTCCGGGCTAGCTAACTCCGTGCGTGCATCCACCACCAGCACCAGCGCATCGGCCTCATCGAGCGCCACGCGCGCCTGGGCATAAATCTCGGTAGGGATCAGCTCCGGGTCGTCGGGCACAATGCCGCCTGTGTCTACCAACCGAAACTGCCGCCCGGCCCACTCGTACTCACCATAGATTCGGTCGCGGGTGATCCCCGGCTCGTCGCCCACAATCGATCGCCGGCTCTTCGTGAGCCGGTTGAAGAGCGTAGATTTGCCCACGTTGGGCCGGCCCACAATGGCCACCAGCGGAACGGCGCCCGCGCGTGATTTGGCCGGCACAACCGACTTATGATACTTCAACAAAACTTGTCTCCCATCGTTCTTCAGTTACTTGGCAGGCATGCTGGACGGCATTTCTCTATCTTCTATCGGCTTTCGATTCGAATTACATGCGAGACTCTGGTGTGCTGCAATCCCCGCCCGGCAACCGCAAAGTTCAATGTGCTTTGTCAACTTCATCTTTCAACGGCGTTCGGTCCGTAATTCGATTAACGTCCCGAATATCGCCTCCATTGTTGGAAAAGGACTATTCGAGGTAGGCTGAATTTGGAGCGATTTCCGATCAGATAGATCGGACGAGATCTTCCATGATCCAGGTTGCCGGCGCTTATTCTGATCGCCATCTCCGGGGCAGTCGCAATCTAAATCCTTAAGTTATCCTCGACAAAGCTCTGAAACTGCGCGGGGATCACCTGTAGGCCATAGACTAAGTATGCTTAGTCCATCACGCGAAGTCAACCAGGCGAGGCCCCTCATAGCCGGCTTACGAGTGAGCCTTTTCTCATCTGCGCTGCAAAATTCTGGCAATGCGATTGCTCTTTTCCTTCACGGGAGGGAACAATGCATATCCACGGGAACTCCACGGCCGTCAACACGGCCAATTATTACTCCGTCACCCAAGAGGAGAAAGCTGCTGCCAAGCAGCGGGCCGCCGATGTCCGCAAGAAGCTAACGAAAGGCGCGTCGGAGATTGAGAACGCATCGAGTCCCGACGAAGCCTTTATGATCGGCCAATGGATGGATTCGCGGAACAGCCCGGTTCAAGGCGAGGATCAGTATCATTCGAGCGCCTCTGGCAAAGACCCGGACTTTGGATGAGTCGTTGTCTTCGAATTTCAGTCTAGCAATGATCTGAGTTATCTTTGTCTATTGAAAAGACGGAATCACATCAAGACTACTGTCAAGGAGCTGGACCAGCCTAGCTAGTTGGCGCACCCGCTGCGCTATCGGATGATTACATAGTGGAAGTATGTCATGGGAGCGCCCGACCTCTCAGACGTGGGCCGAAGTTAGAAGAAACCCATGAGTCGGCAAATCGTCGAGGCAGCAAGATTGTGCCGCCCTCCGAAAATGCCCTTGAGAGCACAGATCTCACGGACCTGATCGCCTTGCTGCTCTTTTGCCTGGATAGGAAGAAATAGAGATACACGCCCGCGGGAAGCGCTGATTGCGATACACTGCAAGCCGTGGGGGGACTCTCCTTGCTGCCTGCACGCGGAATTTTTTTTGGTTCCTTGATGATCGCTTTTTTGATGCCCAGCGCATCCTGGACGCAGTCGGCGCCCCAACAACCAGGCCAGTCCGCACCCCCAAAAGTGCAGCAGGGCATGGGTGGCATCGCTGGAGGCATGGGAGCCGCCCCTGTTTATGACGAGCAAAAACGACCCATCACTGCGGGCGGATTTGTAGATTCCGGCACCGTGGTCTTCGAGGACATCACCAGAGCCGCAGGGCTCTCCGACTGGACTCACAAGATGGGCGTGCCGGAGAAAAAATTTATCGTTGAGACCAACGGCTCGGGCGTCGGTCTGATCGACTACGACAACGACGGCTGGCTGGACATTTATCTGGTGAATGGCTCGACCTTCAACGCGCTGGACGGCAAGGAGGAACCACCGCACGCGGCGCTGTTCCACAACAATCATGATGGGACCTTTACCGATGTGGCCTCGAAGGCTGGCGTAACCAACGACCGCTGGGGCTACGGAGTAAGCATTGCAGATTACGACAATGATGGCTGGCCCGATATCTATGTGGGTAATTACGGTAAGAACCGGCTCTATCACAACAACCACGACGGCACCTTTACCGATGTGGCCGAAAAGGCCGGCGTGGCGCTGGGCAATTGGTCTCCCGGTTCCGCCTGGGGGGACTACGACGGCGACGGGCTGCTAGATCTTTACGTGACCGGCTATGTGCACTTCGATCGCGATAACCTGCCCATTGCCGGTACCAAGGCAGTTGGGTATGCCTTCTGCCAGTATCGTGGCGCACCGGTGAACTGCGGGCCGCGCGGCCTGAAGGGAGAGCCCGACCATCTCTTTCATAACAACGGTGACGGTACGTTTACCGATGTAACCGTAAAGGCAGGCGTGGAAGACAAGGATCGTTACTACGGATTTACAGCGATCTTTGTGAGCATTAAAGGGGACGGCAAACCGGACCTGGTGGTGGGCAACGATTCAGAGCCGAATTTTCTTTACATCAACAAAGGCGATGGAACCTTCGATGACCAGAGTTACGTCTCTGGGTTCGCGCTGAACGAGGCTGGGCGCGAGATTGCGTCGATGGGCATTGCCGCAGGCGACTATGAGAACAACGGTCAGGTAGATTTTTTCGTAACCGACTTCGGCGATGACTACAAGGTGCTCTACCGCAACGACGGCGATGCCAGTTTCAGCGACGTGAGTTACAAAACCGGAGTCGGGCAAGCCACGATACCCTTTGTTGGCTGGGGCGACGGTTTCCTTGACTACGACAACGACGGCTGGCTCGATCTTTTCATGGTCAACGGCCACGTTTATCCCGAGGTGGACCAGCATGATTGGGGCACGACCTTTGCCGAGCGGCCACTCTTATTTCATAATGTGCCGAGCGCAAAGGGACGTAAATTCGAGTATGTGCCGCCGGTGAAGGGTTCAGGACTGGCGATAGTCATTCCGGCGCGTGGAGCGGCCTTCGGCGACCTGTTCAACGACGGCAAAATCGACGTGATCATCAATCCCATTGATGGACCGCCGGTGCTGCTGAGGAACGTGAACCCAGATCATCATCACTGGGTAGAGATGAAGCTGGTGGGCGGACCGAAGAGCCCGCGCGACGCCACTTGCGCCACTGTCTACCTGAGCGCCAACGGGATGCGCATGCGCCAGGATGTGCTCGCCAGCGGCAGTTATATTTCCTCGAACGACAGACGTCTGCATTTCGGCCTGGGCGACGCAATCGACGCGGGAACGGCCGAGATTCACTGGCCCTCCGGCGCCAAAGAGATGGTGAAGCTGCCTGCGGTCGACCGCATTTATACCATCACCGAGGACCGGGGGATTACCGGCGTGCTGTGCGGCGGCACGCCGTGTGCGGTGACGCCGTCGGCTCAAACGGCGCTGCCAGCGAAGGTGAGCAAACCCTAAAGCGAGTTAGGGCGTTCGCACAACTCGCTAAAAATAAAGGTTGCCTTGGAAGGAACACGAAAGAATTGGAGAGAGCCAAACGGCAGCCCTTAAAAGGAATCGGGTGGCTGCGCTGAGAAAAGGCAGTCACCCGAAGATCATAATTCAGGAGATACTCAGAGAGTATCGGCAACTTTGTGGGGCGTCTTGAGCCATTCGAGTGAGGGTGGTCTCCATCAATGGGTGGGGTCTGAGGTCGGGGACTAGCGCCTGCTTTTAATACAACGGTCTGCTTATGCTCCTGTGCATTCCCATGTCTCCACAATTACTGTAGAGCTGCGCAGTTTTTAACCTGGTTGAAGCCTGTTTGAGGAACTCCCGCTCGATCCCGTGGCCGAGAATCATGCCAAATCGAAGAACGGTGCAATCGAGGCTGCCCGGTGCTTGCCCCTGCCTGGCCGACATCATCGTACGGCTACACTTCGCGGGCTTCTCGCAATCTTATGGCTGCTGGGGTACGGGATCGTCGGCCTGACGCTAGAGCCTTCCACTCCACTTGCCAACTATGGCCGACAGACATGGGTGATGGAGAACGGCCTGCCGCAGAATACAGTACAGGCGCTGGTCCAGACTCGGAATGGCTTTGTATGGCTGGGAACTGAGGTGGGGCTGGTCCGCTTTGATGGCAACAGCTTTGCCGTCTTCGATAAAAATTCGACACCTGCGCTGCCGGGAAACGATGTCCGGTGCCTGCTCGAAACCCGCAACGGAGCGTTGTGGATTGGAACCAGCGAGGGGCTGGCACGGTGGAAGGACGGGGTAATGACCGCCTTCACCACACGAGAGGGTCTGCCAGGGAACGGGATTTTGTTGTTGGTGGAGGATGGGGCCGGCGTACTGTCGGTAAGTACAAACGAGGGATGGGCGCGACTGACAGTTGATCGCTTTCTAGGAGACGCGGCTAAGCCGCGAAGCATTTCTGAAGAGAATCAGATTGCAGCACAGTTTGCGGACGGAAAGAAAGCGTCTTACAGCAAGACCGCTGTATTTATCGAAAATTTTGATCAGGCGCTGAAGGTCGGCAAAGAGCTTCCCGGCAGTCAGATTCAGACTTTGTTTGCCGATCGCGAAGGTAGCTTATGGATTGGGACGAACGGTGGGCTAGCGCGTTGGATCGCGGGCAAAGTGCAACTGCTGCCGGTCACCGACCCGCTGGCCATGGCGTCGGTGCTGGCGCTGATGGAAGACCGTGAAGGCAATCTGTGGGTCGGGACCGAGACCGGTGGACTGCACATACTGCGCGATCAGCGTTTCCATACGCTCGGCGTGCATGAGGGGCTTTCCTCCGATACAACGACCGCCGTCGTGGAGGACGGCGCGGGCATGCTGTGGGTGGGAACGGGCGGAAACGGCCTGAATGCGATTGGCCGAAGTACAGACAGCGCAAACGCAGTTCGCACCTACTCGGTTCGCGACGGCATGCTGAGCGACGTGATTCTCTCTCTGGCTTCTGCGCCAGACGGCGACCTTTGGGTGGGGACGCCGGATGGACTCAACCGGATTCGCAGCGGCAAAATCGAATCCTTCACCTCGGCTGATGGACTGCCGGACGATTTTATTCGTTCCTTGCTGACCGACGCCGATGGTTCGCTGTGGATTGGAACGAGGCGCGGGCTTACGCACTGGATAGATCGGAATGCGGGTCGCATCGGCGGGCCTGCCGGTGCGGTCATGGTGACTTTTACGCAGGCCAACGGATTGGGCAGCGATCTGGTGGGGGCTATGGCGCGCGATTCGAGTGGCGACCTATGGGTGGCCACTTTTGCCGGTCTCTCGCGATTGCATGACGGCAAAATTATCAATTACACCACCGCGAATGGACTGTCCAGCAATGTCGTCACGGCGCTGCTGCCCCGTGCCAATGGGACGCTGCTGATTGGTACACAGGACTACGGCTGGAACCTGTGGGATGGGCATTTCACGGCCGAGATGCATGACGGCCCGGATCTCGATCGGACCACGATCCACGCCATTCTGGACGATAGGGCCGGCCATCTGTGGTTTGCCACTGGAAACGGGATCGCTCGCTGCGACTGTGCTGCCAATGGAACGGGAACAGCAAACACCATGCAAGGGGCTGGCTGCTCGCACTGGATCGAGTTTGGCGCTGCCGATGGGCTGCGCAGCCGGGAGACGGCCACCAACAGCCATCCTTCGGCCTGGCGCTCACACGACGGACACCTGTGGTTCGCCACTCCCAAGGGCCTTGTAGAGGTGGATCCGTCGCACTTCCCGGTGAACGCCGTTCCGCCGCCGGTCCAGATAGAGCGCTTTGTCGTGGACGATGTACCCCAAGCATTGCATGCAGCGGAGTCTGCTTTGCGCATTCAGGCGGGTCACGTTCATTTCCAATTCGACTACGCTGGACTGAGCTTTACCGGGCCGCAGAAAGTGCGCTATCGCTATAGGCTGGAGGGCTTCGACCGCGACTGGACCGAAGCCGGCGCGCGCCGTGCCGCTTATTACACCAACATTCCGCCAGGCTACTACACTTTTCGCGTGCAGGCGGCCAACAACGACGGGCTTTGGAACACCGAAGGCGCGGCCCTGACCTTTGAATTACGTCCACACTTCTACCAAACACTCTGGTTTTATGCGCTGCTGCTGGCGATCTCTGCGGGCATAGTGGTGCTGCTGCTGCGGCTGCGGTTGCGCCGAGCTGAAGGCGAGTTCCGTGCCGTGCTCGGCGAACGCAACCGTATCGCGCGCGAGATTCACGACACATTGGCTCAGGGCTATGTGGGCATCTCGGTGCAGTTGGAGGTGCTCTCTGAGCTGCTTCGCACGAATAAGGCGGAAGCCGCTGCCAAACATCTGGACCTTACTCGCGGCTACGTGCGCGAGGGGTTAGCCGACGCGCGGCAGTCGATCTGGGCGCTGCGCTCGCAGGACGCGAACGAGACGACGCTGCCGGTCCGCTTACGCCGCATAGTGGAGGCCGAAGGCTGTCACGGATTGGAGGCCAGCTTCTGCATCTTTGGCGCTTATCGGCCCATGCCTCCAGGCATGGAGCGCGAATTGCTGCGCGTGGCCCAGGAAGCCATTCATAATGTGAAGAAGCACGCTGCGGCGCGGCATTTATTTGTTCAGTTGGAGTACGGACCGGCCGAGATTGCGCTGGAAGTGCGCGACGATGGGCGCGGCTTTTCAGTGGATGAGAAACCGGAGTCCCTGCCCGGCCACTATGGACTAACCGGAATAAAAGAGCGGGCGGCGGCTATCGGCGGCACGCTTGAAATAAACAGCGAACCGGGAGTTGGAACCACGGTGAGGTTGCGCGCGGCAGTACCGCAAGATACACGAACGCAGATGGGAGAGCGGAAGTGAGCAAGGAATCGATTCGCGTGCTGATTGTCGAAGACCACCACGTGGTGCGCCAGGGACTGGTTGCGCTGCTGAACGTAGTTGAAGGCCTGGAAGTGGTAGGCGAGGCTGCGGACGGCGTTGAGGCCATTGCGCAGTTTCGCAAGCACCAGCCGAATATTACTCTGATTGATCTGCGGCTACCGCGTCTCAGCGGCGTCGAGGTCATCGAGCGCATCCGCATGGAAACGCCCCAGGCGCGCTTCATCGTGCTCACCACCTATGACGGCGACGAGGACATTTATCGCGCACTGCAGGCCGGCGCGCGCGCTTATCTGCTCAAGGGCATGACCAGTGAAGAGTTGATTGCGACCATCCACGCGGTTCATGCGGGCAAGTCATATATTCCGCCGGCTATCGCCGAGAAGCTGGCCGAGCGCATGGGCGCAGAAGAGTTGACTCCGCGAGAGTTAGATGTACTGGAGCAGATTGTGCACGGCAAGAGCAACAAAGAGATCGCCGTCGAGCTAAAGATTTCAGAGGCCACCGTGAAGACGCACATCAACAGTCTGCTGGGCAAGCTCGGCGTAACAGACCGGACGCAAGCGGCTACTGCCGCCATCCAGCGCGGCATTGTTCCACTCGAATCCCTCAGAAAGCCGAAGCCATGAACCAACGCCTGATAAGAACACTGATTCTTCCCGGATTATTTCTATTACTTCTGCCTCCGCTCGTCCAAGTTGCGCAGGCGCAAAAATCGGCGTGGCGGCAAGCCACGGACGCCGAACTTGCCTCGCTGCTGCCCGCGCGCGCGCAGGTGGAAAAGGAACACATCGAGACCGAGAAGCGCACTGCGTCGGGGATTGTGAATGAGCACAAACGCTTCGTTGCCGGAGTAGTGCTGCTTACGGCCGGATATTCCGCGGAGGGCAAATATTCGCACTATCTGATTGTGCAGACGCCGATCCGCATCGGCGGAATCGTATTCAAGCCGGGCGAATATGTCTTTGGATGGGACCGCGCGCAGGGAGGGGATGCGTTGAGCGTACACTTCTACGAGGCCGCAACCGGCGCGCCGGTGGGCACTGCGGCCGCCCATCGCATTGCGGGGTCAAGCCGTGTGGAGAGCCTGCACATCTGGCCTCCCGCCGACAGGGCGTTGATTCAGATTGGGCGCTTTGGCATTCCTTACGAGTTAGGCGAAGAGTAGAAATCAATCGTCTCCTCGCGGCTCGCCGGTCGGCAGAAAAGCAACTCCAGAGACTAGTTCCCCCGAAGCCAAAACGTCTCTCAGCCGCTCTGGATTAGCGCCGCTGCGAATGGCTGCCGTTTTGAGGAGGCGTAGCGCGGCGGCTGGTGTGGTCTCAGGCGGCAAGCGGAAGATCCACGGAACATTAGTTGAGGTCAGCTTCTTGTCGCCGCTCAGGGCCACCACCGGCACAAAAGTCTTGAGCGCCAGTTGCTCGGCCAGATGAGCCGAGTCGCGGTCAAGCGCGATAATCGCCAGCGCGCGCTCGTCCATCAACGCGTGAACAAGTTGCGTTGAAGCTGCGCCCCAATTCTGATCGCTCTCGACAGGCAGCAGCGTCCACGTTTGCTCTGTGGCCGAGCCCGCCGCGAGCGCCGCCTGCAGCTCTGGCGATTGCGCGACTTCATTTGCCTTCGGTCCGAAGAGAACCACACGCACCTGGCCCAGCGGAACGTCTGCGCGATGCGGACCAGCATAGTCCGCGCCATCTTCACCCACGCGCGCGTAGGGCTGTTGCTTTGCGAAAGACTCTTGCCGCGCAAGCGGCGTCTGCCCCACCGCAGGTGGTTTCTCCATCATGGCGACGCGGTAAGTCACGGAGCCGTCGTGCACTCTTCCCAAATACATCGGAGCGACATTCTTCTGATTTGGATCGAAGACCATGTGACCGGTCACGCCGTCGTATTCCTCGATGTTGGCCAGCGCGTCGTGAATCCGCGCGCGATTCAAACCTGCCTTGCAAATCGACTGCAAGAGCGCGTTCATTGCATCGTAAGCCAACGAGGCGAACTGCTCCGGCTTCTCGTGGAAACGATCTTCAAAACGACGGTTGAAGTCAAGCCAGCGCGGGTCGTTGCGCGTGGGGTCGTAGGGAAAGACCGCCTCAAATCCCTCAGCCGCATCTCCAGCTTCGGCCAGCAGCGTAGGCCCCAGAGTGCGATAAGCGCCGAAGACACGCTGCTTCATTCCGGCCTCGCGCAGCTGCTTTAAGATCAATGCCGCCTGCGCCTCGTCGGTCCATAGCACTATGGCATCGGCACGCGAGGAGCGGATAACTTGTAACTGCCTTGAAAAATCTGTATCTCCAGGCAGATACTTCTGCTCGATCACCACCGGATGGCCCAGCCGCCGCGCCGCATCGCGAAATTTTGGAACACCGAAGCGGCCATAGCGATTGTTCACGCGCAAGATCCCAACGCGCTTTAGTCCCAGTTCGGTGAAGATGCGCCGCGCCAGCGTCAGGCTTTGCACACGATCATCCTGCAAGTCGGTAAAGTACCACGGAACGTAAGTCTCTGGAATTGTCGGATCGGTAGAAGCCGAGTTGACGATAGGAATCTCAGCGCGCAGAGCCACGCGCAGCACGATGTGCGTTGTCTCGGAGCTGATCGAGCCGAAGATCGCCCAATCCTCATCGTCGTAGACCATCTTCACCGCTTCGTTTGAGGCAGAGCCCCAGATGGCCGGGTCGGTGGGCCGGTCGTCGCCATAGACCGCCTTCGCCTGCCAATTGTCATAGTCATTGTGCAACATCAGCTTGAAAGGCTGGCCGCCGTAGCCGCCGCGTGCATTGGCCTCTTCCACCGCCAACTGCGCGCCGTGCAGCATGCGCAGCCCAAAGACCGACTCTGGATTGTGCTCGATCGGTCCGATGAAGCCTATGCGTACCTCGGTCAGGTTCTTCGGTTCTGGTATGTCCCGTCCCGCGCCGGAGTAGATATTGGGATGGATGTAGTTGCGATCGTAAGGCTCGGCAAACTTTTCGTAGGGGCTCAGGTCGGCAGGCTCTCCAGCATAGGGCGCAACCGCGCGATCCCGTGGCGGCCCGGGAGGATGCGCGCCACACTCGCATGTCCCTGGGCTCTGCGCCGGAGTTGCACTCGCAATGGTCAACGACAACACCCCGGCCAACAACCATCCCTTGGGCATGATTATTGCTCCTTGCAAGCGCTTGTTCTATCCGTGCGGAACATGGCGATGGCCTCGATCTCGACAAGCAGCTCGGGCCGGCACAGATGCGCCTGGATGCCCGTCGACGCCGGCAGAGGATCTAGCCCCTGCTCCTTGAAAAACGCCGTGCGCCCCGCATTGAAGACATCGTAATCGCGATCGATATCGCGCAAGTAGCAACTGGTGCGCACGATGTCGTGCCAGGTCGCGCCTTCGCTCTTGAGCAGTCCCGTGATGTTATCGAAGGTGCGCCGCAATTGTGCCGGAAAGTCGCCGACGTGAACGGTCTGGCCATTCTCGTCAATCGAGGCTGTGCCGGAAATCAACAGGATCGCGATGCCGCCAATGTCGACCCTCATGCCGCGCGAGAACGAACTCGGCTTGGCGTAGGCGTAAGCTTCGTTGAGCACGCCGTGGTTGGTCATAGCACGCTTTTCGATAGGCGCGTGTGCAATGGCTTCCAGAATATCTGCGAATGCATTCATGTTTTCTTGTCTCCTTAATTTTTTTGACGAATCCCGTGGCTCAACCCCTTGGCCGTCGCGACCCATATGTCGTCGCCGTGGAAGTCGATGCCGAGAACATAGTTGTGTGCCGGTGCGGTGGTGACGGCGACCGGAGTAACCTTACCTTGCGCGTCGCGCACTGTCATCTCCGGCTTGCCGTCTGTGAGCGACGGACGATAGACGGCCCAGTTCACGCCGTCGTAGTATGCCAGACCCTTGTCGGTGCAGAACCAGGCGCGCTTTGCATCCACGCCCTTGATAAAGTTAGTAAAGTTCGAAGGAAGTCCACTGTCTTTCGTGAGAAAGTTGTGCCAGTAACGTCCGTCGTACCGGCTATCTCCGAAGTAAGTGGCCGCCCAAAGTATATTGTCCACATAACTGACTGAAGTGACAATCTCGTGGATCAGCCCCTGGTCCTTGAAGAGCACTATCTCGTTTTCGCCGTCCGGATCTTCGTACTTATCCCAGCGGCCGGTCTTCTGATCGTATTCGAGCACGCCGCTTCCCCATACGGCGTAATACACTTTGCTGGGCGTCGCCGAAACGCCATAAGTCCAGATTTCGATCATGGGTGTATTGCGCTCGTTGTAAAGCGTCCATTGCCCAGTGCGGGTATTGAGGCGACAACCGCCGGCGGCCGTGGCCACCCACACGTTCTCGCCTTCCACCGAAACGCCGTAGACCACATCGTTGCTCAGCCCCGATGTCAACTGCGTGTAGCTATCGATGCGCCCGCCGGAGATGCGGCTCAACCCGCCCATGGTACCAGCCCATACGTCGCCCGTGCGCTTGTCCAGTGCGAGGGAAAGCACGGCGCGATGCGCCAGTCCATCCCCAGTGGTGTAAGTCTTCCACGCATGATTTTCGTAGACGGCCAGACCGTTTTCCGTACCAGCCCAGATGCGATCCCCATCTACCAACACGGCAAAGACGTGATTGTTGGGAAGGCCATTAGCAGTGGTGAAGTTCTCAAAGCGAAAGCGTGGCATCTGAGGCGGCGCGGCAAACGCCACGCGCGCGAGCATCGCACAAATCAAGAGCGTTCTAAATATCGACCTCTTCATCTTGACCTCAGATATTCGATCAGATCGTTCAACTCGTCCTTAGTCAGGTCGTTGGTTCGTCCGTGTTTGTCGTCGGGGTTGAAGACCGTCCAGATTTCTTCGAGCGTACGTGCCGAGCCATCGTGCAAGTAGGGAGCCGTAAGTGCGATGTTAGTCAACATAGGGGCCTTCAAGAGACCGGAATTGTCCGTAGGTTTGCGCGTCCCAACATCGAACAGTTTCTGGTTCGTGCCCTTGGGCCCGCTGTGGCAAAAGACGCAGCGGTTGGTTTCCGGAATTGGCTTGCCAAACTTGTCTTGCGCGCGCTCGAAGATCGCCTTACCGCGCTCCTGCGCCGGAGTTTGTTCGCCGTTTGCCAGACGCCAGCGATTGGGCCGCGGCGGCAGGCTGCGGATATAAGTTGCCAGATCGGTCAGCGTAAGGTTGTCATAAGTCTCTGAACGCCAGAAATACTTCTCCGTCCTCGGCCCGCACTCGACAGGAATGCTCGGATTCCCGCCATTCCACTTATATGGCTCAGTATCCTTGATGTCTTCAAGCATCTTATTGTCCACGATGTCGCGGCCGAAGCCGTCCGGCTCGAGGTCCCACGTAACTCCGTCAAAGGTGGAATCGATGTGGCAACTGGCACAACCAATCTGCCCTTGGAATGAATATTGAGCGGTATAGAAAGTCTGTTCCCCGCGGCGCAGCGGAGAGATGGTCTTCGGCCCGGCCAGCACGATGGTGGAAATCACGCGATTCGCGCGCGTATCGATCACGCTTATCGTGTCGTCCAGTCGGTTGGCCACGAACAGTTTGCTGCCGTCAAAGCTCAACATCAGCCCGCGCGTATCGTGCCCCACGTTAATGCGCGCCACCACATAGTTGGCGCTAGCGGAGAGATCAGAAGCGAACGACACGGGCTGCGAACGAGGCCGAAAGTGAATGAAGCGCATCAACCGCGGCACGTCGATTACGGTCACCATCTCCGATCCGCCGCAGCTTACAAAAATGCGCGACTTATCCGGCGCAATCGCCACGCCGAAGGGCCGCGCAGCGTAGCGCTCCAGCTCATCCAGCGGAACCTCGACAGGTTGACCCACATCCATGCCAAATAGCGTCAAGGTGTAAGCAAAGGCTCCGCCGTGTTCCAGGTGAGCAAGAGGCACAAGATTCTTAGGATGATATTCAGCAACCACGCCCAGCCGTCCATCCGCAGAGAATGCCGTATGAAAGACGCCGGCTATCCGGTGCAACGGTATACGATCGACCACGACCGCGCGCGGCGCGTCAATCATCGTGATCTCGGACTCAGGCGCCGTGCGATTGTCCAGATCGCTCCGCACGCGAGATGGATTCGGATAAATATGCGTCGCGTAAATATGGCTCCCATCTGGAGAGAGCGTCAGATAGCTCGCGCCTCGGCCAGCTAGCAGGCGGCCAGTCTCCTCGCCGGTATGAGCATCCAGCACTGCCACATCGTTCGAGATGCGATTGGCCACGAAGAGCCGCTTTCCCGTGCGATCCTCGACCACGCTCGAAGGTTCCGCGCCGACTGGCCAAGTAGCCGTTACAGTCAACGTCCGCGTGTCGATCACCGAGAGTGTGTCATCCCACGAGTTAGCGACAAAGAGCTTTGCGCCGTCAGACGAAAGCGAGAACCCGCGCGGCACGCGGCCCACGGCGATGTTCTTGACAACCGCATAACTCGACACATCCAGCACCCTCACCTCTTCGCTCTGCTGGCAGAGAACGTAGAGGCGCGATCCATCGGGCGATAACAAAATCTCGATCGGCGACGCGTAATCCTTGACGTCATTTTCTCCGGCGCGTACAGGACGATCAGTCAAGAACGCGAGAGCGAGGAACGCAACAGTCATGGTCACCAACCACGTGCCCGCCACACTTTGGATGCGCCTGCTCACTTCGTGTCTCCTGGGTTCGGCTCTTGCACCGTGAGCACGCGGTCCACGCTCAGTTTTTCCAGTGTCTGCTCGCGTCCGCTGGGCCAGTGAACAATGAGCTTGTCCACCGTCGTAGCAACACCTAATCCGAAGTGCAGCCGGTCATCGTCTTGCGAGAGATAACCGGAGCCTGCGACGCGTTCCGCCGTATGACGCTTGCCTCCGGCGAAAACTTCAACGCGTGCGCCGATGCCGCCGCGATTGCTTTTGGTGCCCATGAGCTTGATAGCAATCCAATGTCCTGTATCGGTAGAGATATTGTGCAGCAGCGTTCCCTTGCCGCCTAGATTGACCATAAAAGCATCCATCTTGCCGTCGTTGTCATAGTCCGCAAAGCAGGCTCCGCGCGCCGTGGTGCGCTCGCTCAACACAGGACCGGCCTCGCGCGAAACGTCGGCGAATTTACCGTTGCCAATGCCGCGAAACAACGTATGCTCCTGCGGGATCAAGTGAATCAGCCCGCCGTGGAAGATGAGTATGTCCAGCAGGCCGTCGTTGTCGAAGTCGTAGATGCCCGTGCCCCAGCTTACGTACTGCGCATTCACCTGCGAGACACCAGTCTCCGCGCCGATGTCTTCGAAACTCATCTTGCCCGTGTTATGCAACAGCCGGTTGTAATGACCATCGGTCACCCAAAGGTCGAGCACACCGCGACCTTCAAGATCCGCAAAGACCGGGCCCATCGACGAAGTGGATTCGCCATTCTGTCCGAAGGCCGTGCCCGTATCATTGCCAATCTCCTCAAAGGTTCCGTCGTGCTTGTTGTGGAAGAGAAAGTTCTCTGTGCGGTCGTTGGCCACGTAGATGTCATCCCAGCCGTCGTTGTCGAAGTCCGCCGCAGTCACGCCCATGGTGCGGCCCACGTAGGCGCCTATGCCCGACTTATCGGTAACATCGGTAAAGGTTCCGTCGCAATTATTGTGGAAAAGCTTGTTGGTTTCTCCCTCATAGTCCAGCGGTCCCGGATAATTATCCGCAGCGTAGTAGGCGCGATATTTAGGATCGAACTTAACGTAACGGCCCACGAACAGATCGACGCATCCGTCCTTGTCGTAGTCCAGCCATGTGGAACTGATGGCCCATCCATCCACCTTGATGCCGGCCTTCGCGGTCACATCGGAAAAGTGACCGTTCCCATCGTTGTGATAGAGAATCGTCTTGCCGTAACCGGTAACTAACAGGTCCACGAAGCCGTCGTTGTCGTAATCCGCCGCCGTCACGGCTATTGAATACATATCCGGATCGAGGCCGGACTGCTTCGTCACATCGGTAAAGTGGCCGTTCCCATCGTTGCGATAAAGATGATTGTGCGGCGGTGTGGCAGGCTTTTCTTTCAGCGGATAGGGATGCATTGAGTCGTCGAGCGGACGCCCGTTGACCACATAGAGGGAGGGCCGACCCGAGTTATTGTAGTCGAACCAGATGCAACCCGCGCCAGTTCCCTCAAGGAGCGACCCCAACTGCTGCGACCCGAAGCTATCGACAAAATCAATGCCCGCCTTATCGCTGGCGTCTTCAAAGCGAACCACCTGCGGTGGGGCCAACTGCGCCTGCGGCGCGTGTACCTTTGGTGCAGGGACGCCTTGCGCCGCGGCCACGGAAGCGGCGCCGAGTAAGAGAAGAAAGCGAATCCACATCTTATTTGCCTCCCGGCAATTTCTGCTGCGCGGTACCTATAACATTCGGACTGGAGAGATCAACCGGCGTGGTCGTGCGCAACAGCACAGCCGGCACACGATTCTCCGACGCGCGCTCCGGGCCTGTGTGGCAACCCACGCAGATGCGCTGTTCTCCGCGGCGAATCCAGAACCACCCGTGTTCCTGGCGTAGCACATGGCCTTTTTCGTCGAGAAGCGCAAAGCGGATAGGTTTGTCGGCAGGAGTTTTCACAAAAAATGAACCATCGGCCTCGACCGGCGCTGTGCCGGTAACGACCGCGTGGCCGTCCGCGTCCAGAGTTTCCAGCCGCACCGATGCAGGCGCAGTTTTGAGATCACCTTCGCGGGATTGGCGCGCATCCAGCGCAAGAAGATTGGCATAGTCCCAGGGGTGGAGTCCGGAGGGATGCCGTTTGGGCGGGGTGCGCGGCGCAACCAGGACCGGTTCGACGAGATCCTCGCCACTCTCGGCCAGCACGGTTTGCATCGCGACAGAACCAGGCTTCCACAATTTGATCGCGTAGTGCGTGCCTACCCCTGTTCGCGCACTCATCAACCACGCACCTGAAGCCGTCTCGGCAATTGCCCCTGCATACTCAGCGCGCGGCGCATTGATCCGCGCTTCATGCGCAAGCGGTGAAGTGAATCGAGCCAGCGAAGCTCCGTGCGTGAAAACCACATCGCCCGAAGCCAACTGCTTGCCACTCCAGCGAGCTCTGCCGTGATCGCAACGGTACGACTCCACGCCCGAGCCGTCAGCATAGACAAGATACAATTCCGGAGTCGATCCAGAGCCGAGAGGAAAATTAGCCTCAAAGAGAATGCGCCCGTCAGCCAGTACATCAGCAGGAAACGCGCTTGCCTGCATGTAGGTGAGCGGCAGCAACCCTGGACCGGCCGTCGGATTCAAGGGCGCAATGGCAGGTGGGTGACCATCTTCCGAGGACTCCAATTGAAATCCCCACGGCACGCGCTCCGCCCAGACCATCCGCCCGCCCGGTAGATAGAACGGACGCTCGGCGTCGGTCGCGGTTGCAATCACCTTGCGCACGGAACGATCGGCCAGCGTTAATTCCCATATCTGCCACGGATCGCCTGCGACCTGCTTGCCCGCAAACAGCACCGTTTTGCCGTCGAAAGAAACGCTGGCGTCTGCCGAGGCATTAAAACCGCTCACCAGCGGCTCTGCTTTGCCTGCATGAATCAGCAGCAATTGCGCGCCTTGGGGAAAACGCTCCTGCCCGTGCAACGCGGTAAGCGGTTGATATGCGGGTGCAGCGGTGACGATAATATCCGTGCCGGCCTCTGGGCTGGAATCCTTCACCAAATGTGGCGCAAACCCGCAGACCAGAATCAACGATCCAATCGAGGTGGCCATCGCCAGCGCTCTTGCCGGTGACCTCATCGAACCGCCTCCATCGTCCGTAATTCATCCGGTTCAAAGAGCGAAGCTCCGGGTTCCATGCCGCGCAACGCAATCCCCCGCAAAACCAGATATGGATCGATCGCCGTCATCATCTGGTCGAACCCGGCAAAGTCCAGCGACTGTTCGCCGTCGCTCCATGCCTCGGCCGGATTTGGATGCACCTCGACCAGCAGACCATCGGCTCCGGCCGCAACAGCGATGCGCGCTAGCGCAGGAACCAGTTCGCTAATTCCGGCGGCGTGACTCGGGTCGGCGATGACCGGAAGATGCGAGAGCTGCTTGAGCAGTGCAATCGAGGCCACATCAAAGGTGTTCCGCATCGTCGTCTCAAACGTGCGGATGCCGCGCTCGCAGAGGATAACGTTGGGATTGCCGTTATCGAGAATCAATTGTGCCGAGCGCAGCAGATCGGCCACCGTGGCCACCATGCCGCGCTTCAGCAGCACCGGCCGTCCCGACCGCGCCGCTGCTTGCAGCAGCGAATAGTTCTCCATGTTGCGTGTGCCGATCTGCAGAATGTCGGCGTATTCGGCGACCAGCGGCACGTCTTCTTCCGACATGACTTCGGTAACAATGGCCAAGCCGCTCTCTTCTCGCGCGCGGGCCAGCATCTTCAACCCTTCCAGACCAAGCCCTTGAAATGCGTAAGGAGAACTGCGTGGCTTGAAGGCGCCACCGCGCAGAATGCGCGCTCCGGCGCGGCGAACGTGGTTGGCGGTGGCCATCAACTGAAACTCGGTCTCAACCGAGCAGGGGCCGGCCATGGTGATGAAGTCGTCGCCGCCGATCTCCAGGTCTAACACAGGCACCACCGTCTGCTGGCGCTGCACGCTCTTCAGACAATCGGGGCTCTCGGCGAATCGTTCGCGCCAATCTTCACGCACCTTGTGCGCTCCGTTCCGGGGAAAGATAAGCCTACAGAAATCGCTGAAACCACGCCTCCATCCAAAGGTGGAGACGCGTCGTCGCCCCTGCTGCGATACCTGGCCCGATTCTTGCGGAGTAATGAGAAACTGGCTTTACAAAAGATTCGATCGGAGAGGGCTATTCCATTCGTGCAAGCGGAGGCGGACAGTAGCCGAACGCTGCATCCACAATAGCCGCAACGCCCATCGCCGTTTCGTCCTGGAAGGGCCGGGCAACAATCTGTACGCCGATGGGCAGTCCTTCAGGCGAGCGGCCTACGGGAACCACGGCAGCCGGAGCAGCCAGAACGTTGAACCACTGCGTGTGTCGCACGGCGTCCAAATACTCCACAGCCCGGCCCTCAATGACCCATTCGCGTTCCCCGTGGCAAAAAGCAGGAATACTGGCCACCGGACAAAGGAGCGCCGGATATTCGCTCATCTCTTCCAAGGTCTTCGAGCGCAGCAGATCCAACTCAGCCCACGCATTCAGCAACTCAGCGGCTGTCAGCGGCGGCACAGTCGCGGAGAAGCTGAGAAACTCGCTGAAGATAGAGCTCAGTTGATGCTCCCGGCCGCAGATGGACGGCGCATAAAACATGGCTCCGCACTGCACAAAGAATTTCCACCACAGCTGGCGCAGCAGTTCGAGAGTGGTCGGACGGAAGGCCTCCACGCGAAAGCCCGCACTGCGGAGCGCAATCGCGGCAGCCTGAACTGCGGCGCGCGTCTCCGGCGTGACGGGGATCAGGCCATCATCCTCGAAGAAGCCGATCGTGTTCATTCTCAGTTCATCAAGACTCGGCTCGCGTAGCGCAATCGGAGGACTAACGGGATCGTGCGGGTCTTGGCCGCTGAGCGTGTGAAACAATAATGCAACGTCGGCCATGGTGCGCGCCATCGGCCCAATAGCGCCGAGAATCGAAAACGGACCCACGCACGGCGGTAGATGCCCCCGGCCTGGAATCCGCCCCGGCGTGGGCTTAAGCGAGCAAATACCGGTGAAGTGCGCGGGTACGCGCACCGACCCACCGCTATCGCTGCCGAGGCCAGCCGCCGAAAGCCCAGCCGCAATGGCCGCCGACTCGCCGCCGCTCGATCCGCCCGGCGTACGATCCAGGCCCCACGGATTTTGCGTGCTTCCGTGCAGCAGATTCGCCGTCTCATAGGCCATCAGAAACTCCGGGCAGTTAGTCGTGCCCAAAATTAACGCTCCCGCCGCGCGAAGGCGCGCCACGACCACCGCGTCTTCGCGCGGCACATCGCCCTGGTGCAGCAAGCTCCCAATCTCGCAGAGATAGCCCGCCGTTGCAATCGAAGACTTCACCGTAACTGGCAGCCCATGCAAGGGCCCATGCGGCACCGGCTGTTCATCAAGCCGGCGTGCCTGCGCACGCACACGATCCGCGTCGTAATCGGCAAATACATTCAACTGCGGATTCAGGCGCTCAATCTGCTCGATGTGCGCCTCGGCCAGTTCAACGACGGAAATCTCGCCTGAGCGCAGAAGCTCCAGTTGTCGCACCGCGGGCGCCAGCACCACATCCTTCATGGCCGCGCTGCCTCTGCTGCCGCGCAGGCAGCGTCTGCCCCACCGCAGGTGGCCAAAGGTGACGACGGCAGCAGCCGGTAATCGAAACGATACGACCGCACTGGCTCACCCGAATCGAAGCGATCGTTCCAATTCAACTGGTACTCGAGCGCACCCTCATTATCCGGATAACTCTCGCTCTCCGGATAGGGATAAGTGCTCATCGCGTGAAAAGGCAGTTGCGCCACCGTAAACGGCGATGCATCCCACCAATCCATGTCCTTTACAAATCCGTTGGCATAGAAGAAATAATCGCGCTTCCAATGCGCGGGCAACGCGGGCAGCTTCGTCACGTCAAACTCCGCGGCAATCTCCTCGCCGCTGCCGAAGATGACATAGCGGTCATCGATACTCCTCACCAGTTCTGTCACATCGCCCATGCGCGTATAGTTGCCGCGCTGATGTTGGAACGGCCCGGTTAAACTCAAGCGATCGTAGTCATAGTCGAGATCCCCAGGACTCGCGCCTTCTATCTGCGTTGGATAGCCGCGGAAATGCAACGTGGCCTGCGTCAGCGGTAACTCCGCTGTTTTTGCTTGTGCGTCTGTACTTTGGTCAATGAGTACCTGATCCCAGTAGATTTCGAGATTAGTCACAAACCGGATGCGCCTTGCGCCCGCGGGCAGTTTACCGGTCAGGTCAACAACGATGGTGCGCTCCAACCCTGCCGGGAAGCCCACATCGTCCGCGATTCGCCGCCAGGAGCCATCCGGCAACTGCGCCTCAGCATAAGGCGAGATGGGCTTAATGCCCGCTTGCCACGCGGCATAGAGCGAGGTCGCGCTGAAGTAATTCACATAGCCGGTCATCAGCAGCCGCAGCGGGGCCTGCGTGTAAAGCGCACCCAAATCAAGTGTCAGGGCATGGGGATTGGCAAAGCCATCGTAAGGCAGCGGGGTGAAGCCGCTCGCGAATTGATGATCGCGCCTGCTCACTTGGTCAAGCACATCGCGGCCCTCCCCATTCCAAGCGCCCACGGGCAGTCGCGCGTCTGAAGTAGCCACCACGCGCCCCGAGGCAAAGGGCGGATCGTCGAGGAATCGTTCGTCGGGATTGACATCGACATCTTCCGGATGATCGACCGCCACCAGCCGCAACTGATCGATATAGTTGACCTCCTCCATCGGCTCCATGAAGCGCAAGCTCAACTTACCATTCACCGGCGCAAGCTCGGCGCCATCCACCTTGATCCATTCGCCGGGATTCGGCGTATTACGCCGCGTAGGCGTGAACCAGTGCCCCACCACCGCCGCGCCGATAACATCCGTCACTAACTTGTACTTATGCCCGTCCCATGCAAACAAAACGGGACAAGAGCTGCCGCGACGGTCGGCCTCTTTCATGGCGATCACCGGCTGATGTGGTAAGTCGATTTCATCCTGCAGCACGCCGGTGGGCCAAAGAATGCGCAGCAAGTCAATGCCCTTGGCATCGCCCAACCCAACAAGAATCTGTGGTGGGGCCTGCGTCTGGTAGCCTGAAGCGCCAGCTAACTCCCACTTCTGCCAGTGACCGCTTGCGAAGATTTCAACCTTTGCGCCCAGCGCCGTTTTGTTGTCCGCGAAGCCGGTCAGGTCGAGGCGAACTGAGTGATTCTTGTTGCCGCCCACGTTACGCAACAGCACCGGCGGCGCGCTCAACTGCGTCACAATCAAATCCGCCGCGCCATTATCATCAATGGCAATCAAACCGCGTGGCGCGAGCAACTTCACATCATCCAGGCCCAACGCATGACTAATGTCCTCAAAGCTCCCATCGCCACGATTGCGAAATACACGCACCTGCCGACCTGCACTTGTCTCGACAATCGCCGCCAGATCGATCCATCCATCGTTATCTATATCGACCGGCGTAAGCCCCCATCCTCGCAATGCACCGTGCAGCGGGATCTCCATTCTTTCAAATTGCCGGCCAATATTCTCCGGCCCCGCAACGTTGCGCCACAGCGTAAGGCCTGGCGCACCGGCGTGGGTGACGGCAATATCCATCCAGCCATCTTTGTTGTAATCGAGCACGGCGATACCTACTGTAGGTGGCAATTTCGCATCTTCCGGACCCGTTGAGTAGAGCGCCTGCGTAGGATATTTCCCTTCACGCGGATTCACATAGATCAGCGGCGCAGGCCCATCCCCGGTCACAGCCAAATCCACGGCTCGATCGTTGTTGAAGTCGGTGAGAATAGCCGCCGCAGTCTGGCCGCTTCCACCCAAGCCCGTCGGCCCGGTCCATTCAGTGAAGGTCTTGTTGCCGTTGTTGCGCCAAAGTACATTCGGCGTGTCGCCGGCTTTGATTGGCGCGCCAGTCAACAGCAGATCGAGATCGCCGTCGTGGTCATAGTCCACAAACGTAATGCCCGAGGGCCGATTGCGCAGTGCAAGCCCTGCCTCGGCGGTCACGTCTTTAAATTTTCCATGCCCCAGATTGCGGAAGAGCATTACCGTATCGTCCAACGCAACGGCCAAATCGTTCAGCCCATCGCCGTCATAGTCGCCGACTGCACAGGCTACGGCGCGACCCTGCGCCTTCAGCCCAGCCGCCGCCGCGTCCCACTCTTCAAAGCTGCCGTCGCCCTTGTTGTGCAGCACGTGAATGGCCTGCGCGCCCGCCTGCATCAATACCAGATCCATGATGCCGGAGCCAGTCACATCCATCATGCAGGCACCGCCTGTGGTGGTGGTGAAATTTGCGTCGTCACTTGTAATCAGCGGACTCGCCGCAAGCCGTACTGGAATCATCGCGCGCTCGCCCGCTTCATGCTCCTCAATCGGCGTAACCGTCGAGTAGTGGCCCTGCTCACCGTAAGCCAAGCCGATAGGCGTTCCAATCTTGGTGGCCGTGAGGTGCTGGAAGATTTTGAAGTGTTCCTTTGCATCGGCGGTATTGCCGGTGCGTTGCAATGCGCGCGCCAAGGCAAACTCCGCCGATGCATGCAGCGGATCGAGCTTCAACGTCTCCTTCAAAACCTCAATCGCTTTGTCGAACTGCTTCAAGTCCTGGTAACAGACGCCCTCAAAATAATAGGAGTCCGCATCTTTCGGGTCGATCTTCGCCGCCTGCTGAAAGCTGGCCAAGGCCGGTTCCAGCTCATTGCCTGAGTGCTCGGCGAGACCCAGGTTGTACCATGCCTGCGCGCTGCCTGGCTGCAAAACAAGGGCGGTCTGCAAAGCCTTCTTGGCCTCGTCCAGCTTTTGCAGTGCCATCAGCGCAATACCCTCGTTAATTGCTGCCTGCGCCAGCTTCGGGTCCTTCTTGAACGCTTCGGCAAAGGACGACGCGGCGCGCTCGGTGAATTGTTGGCCCATCTCGGCCACGCCGCGATTGTTGAGCCGCACAGCTTCAGCGTCAAAGCGTGCCTGCGCACCGGCTATTGTCGCGACTGCCGCAAAGAAAGCAAAGGCCAACGGCCCGCCAATCCTCATAGAATCTCTTTCCCAATGCGGCCGGAACAGCTTGATGAAGATGCCGCATGACCCTTCAGTGTATGCGAGCGGCCAGCCGAATCGTAATCAGCACTTTAAGCTACCCCAGGGCAATCGCGTCAAATGTATCTTGCAGATTATTATCTGCCGTTTAGTTACCCTCAAGTTAGGTCGACCTCTCGGAAGGGTCTGCCCGGTCCGTACCCCAGAGAGCACCCCCCTCCCCCCCTATTTATATTTTCAAAACCTTGCATATAATTACTCCCAGCGCTGTGAAACTGTGGCGGATTTCCTAGCGTTCATGCGGGTCCCATTGAGCTGCTCGGCCGGCGATTGCCGTCAACTCCTCTAGCATCAATGTCTCATGTTATGCAAAGGCGGGAGAAAGACCATGTCCAGGCAGGCTGCATACGCTTTGGTATCAACTCGCCGATTGCCTGCTACATCCGCTTCAGAGTCCACGCCATAAGAATGGGCTTTCAATTTATACTTTTGGTGTGCTTTCTTCCCTCAAGAACTTCGATTGGCGCGGCTTTCTCGTTCGTCTACAATTGTCGTCTCCGCCAGCGCGTATTGGACTCGCTGAAGCGAGAACGGATTCTGGTTACAGGCGGACGGCTCTATCGGTTCGCGCGAGCTTTGCCAAGCCGAACCGTGTGGGCGCTCGCAAGCCAGCATAACCCAAAGGTTTGTTTATGAGTGAAGCGGCAACGAAGCTGCGCATCGGAGTTGTCACCACTTCGCGCGCGGATTACAGCCACCTCTACTGGCCACTCCGCGAGCTGGCCGCGCACCCGGAAGTGGATTTAGGCGTCTTCACTCTGGGAGCGCACCTGTCGCCAGAGTTCGGCAACACGATCCAGGAAATCGAGCGCGACGGCTTTCCAATTAAAGCGCGCATCGAATGCCTGCTCAGCTCCGACACTGATACCGGCATGGCCAAAACGATCGGCCTCGCCATCCTTGGCTTGGCCGACGCGCTCACCGCATGGCGTCCCGACCTGTTGCTGCTGATCGCCGATCGCTATGAGATGCTAGCGCCCGCATCGGTTGCGGTTGCGCTGCGCATTCCCATCGCTCACATCGAAGGCGGTGAAATCAGCTTGGGAGCAATTGACGATCAGGTGCGCAACGCTATCACCAAATTGGCGCACATCCACTTTACCTCGACCACAATGGCGCGCAGCCGCGTCATCGCCATGGGTGAAGAACCGTGGCGTGTGCATCACGCTGGAGCGCCCTCGCTCGACCATCTGCGCCGGTCGAAGCTGCTTGACCTCGCCACGCTCGAAGCTGGTCTCGGTATTTCGCTTTCTCCGCCCACGCTGCTTTGCGCTTGGCACCCAGTTACGATTCTGCGCGACACGAATGCGGAAGCATACGCTCTCTTCGCAGCGCTGGCTCAGACTTCCGGCCAACTCATCTTCGTTTATCCCAACGCCGACGCCGGCAGCCACGCACTTATCGAACGTACACGCGCTCTGGCGGAGACGCGCCCGTATACGCACATCTTCGTCAATCTTGATGCTGTCACCTACTGGAGCCTTTTAGGCAATGTAGCGGCGCTCATTGGCAACTCGTCTTCCGGCATCATGGAAACGGCCTCCTTCGCTCTGCCTACGGTCAATGTTGGGATGCGCCAGCAGGGGCGCGAGCGAGCCCGCAACGTGATCGACTCTCCGGCCGAGACTGCCGCCATTCTCAGTGGAATCAACCGAGCTCTACGTCCGGAATTCCGCGAATCTCTACTCGGCATGACTAACCCATACGGAGATGGAACCGCCGCTACTACCATCGTCCGCGTTCTCACCAGCGTCCCGTTTGACGGCATACTCATCAAGCAGCCAATGCCACTGCCTATTAAACACGCAGATAACTATGAGCACTGAATCAAAGCTCGCACAGACCTTTGCTCCGCGTCTTTTTTTTGAAGCGGACCAGCCGAAGGCGGCCGTCGAACCGCAGGTGCCGCTCTCTTCGCCTGACATCACGCAGGCCGAGATCGATGCCGTCACTGCCGTGCTGCGTACGCCGCACCTGAGCCTGGGCCCCGAACTAGCGGCCTTTGAAAACGCGCTGGCTGATTACCACTCCGTGCCCCACGCTGTCTGCGTCAGCTCCGGCACAGCCGGCTTGCATCTCGCTCTCCTCACGCTGGGCATTGGTGAGGGTGACGAGGTGATCCTCCCGTCTTTTGCATTTGTTGCCGTAGCCAACACGGTCCTCCAGGTCCGCGCCAAGCCGGTCTTCGCGGAGATTGACCCAGTGACTTTAAACCTTGATCCGGCCTTCGTCGAGCGTGCGCTTTCGCCGCGTACACGCGCTCTGCTGGTGGTGCATACCTTCGGCGTTCCAGCGGAAATGGACGCACTTATGGAGCTAGCCCGCCGCCATAATCTGGTACTTATCGAAGATGCCTGCGAAGCCATCGGTGCCCAGTTCCAGGGCAGGCGCGCCGGTAGCTTCGGCGATTTGGCAGTGCAAGGCTTTTATCCCAACAAACAGCTCACCACGGGCGAAGGCGGCGCTGTGCTGGCGCACGATTCGGGCCACGCCGCGCGCCTGCGCAGTTTGCGCAACCAAGGCCGCAGCCAGGCTCGCTCGAACCTTGGCGATTGGCTTGACTACGCCGAGCCCGGTTATAACTACCGTCTCTCTGAACTGGCCTGCGCGCTGGGCCACGTGCAGTTGAGCCGCATTGAAGAAATGCTCGCCCTGCGCCAAGCAGCCGCCGAGCGTTATGACGCGCTGCTAAGGGGAATCGCCGACCTGGAACTTCCGCCGCTCATCTTACCCGACCGCATCATCAGTTGGTTCGTTTACGTTGTCCGTCTGCCCGAGCATGCGGACCGCGATCGCGTGCATGCAGCACTCGCAGGCCGCGGCATCGCGACCGGACGCTACTTTGCCCCCATCCATCTGCAACCGGCTTGGCGCAACCACTCGAGCGCAGCCGCAGCCGCGCTGCCAATTACCGAATCCATCTCCCGGCGCACACTCGCCCTGCCGTTTTTCAACCGCATCGATCCCGGCCAGCAGAAAGAAGTCGCCGCCGCCCTTCGAGAGGCAATCGGAGTCGAGGCCTGAGCACCGCAAGCATTGTATGCGAGCAAGGGAGCTATATCATGCCATAGAATCCATACAGAAGAGGCCAAGGCCGGCATCATTGCCGTAATCCGTTTTTCATCGGGAAAGGAAGGGCAATGAGCTTAAAGATAGCAATCGTCGGGTGTGGAAAAATTGCGGATGCGCATGTGGAGGAGATCAGAAAGATTCCCGCTGTGGAACTTTGCGCTGTCTGCGATTTGGAGCCAGTTATGGCCGAGCAGTTAGCCGTTCGCTTCAGCGTCTCGCGATGGTACTCGGATCTGGCGAAGATGCTCGATGTAGAAAAGCCCGATGTTTTGCACATCACGACGCCGCCGCAATCGCACCTCCCAATAACCATACAGGCTGTCGCTGCAGGCTGTCATATCTTTCTCGAGAAACCTGTTGCACCATGCTACTTAGACGCTGAAGCTATTATCGGTGCGGCGGTTGTAGCGGGGAAAAAGCTGACGGTCAATTATTGGCCTAGGTTCGAAGCGCCCGCCCTAGAGTTAGGCCGCCTTTATGAGGGAGGAGTGCTTGGCGCTCCAGTTCACGTGGAGAGTTATACCGGTTATGACCTCAAGGGCGAATTCGGAATGGCGTTCAGACGCGATCCCGAGCATTGGGTGCATCGTCTCCGCGGTAAGTTGTTTCATAACATGCTGGATCATGTCCTGAATAAGATCACGCCATTTCTGGAAGATGACAAACCTTTTATCCACGCCATAGCCTATCGTGCAGATAGCGGCCCAGTGGAAGCTAGCTCCGGCGATATTCTCGATGAATTACGCGTGGTAATACGTGGCGCGAAGACCAGTGCCTATGCAACCTTCTGCGCTCATGCCCGTCCAGTCGGGCAAACTTTGCGGGTGTATGGGACGAAGAACACTGCTGATGTCGATTACATGGCGCGCACAGTTGTCCTGGAGCGAAAGCAGGCATTCCCCTCCGCCCTGGGCCGCCTGTTCCCTCCGTTCCTAATGGCAAAGGATTACCTGCGACAAGGGCTAAAGAATGTGAATAGCTTCTCGCATGCGAGCTTCCATTATTTCGATGGCATGCGCCGCCTGCTTGAGGAGTTTTATCTCAGCATTGAAAAGGATCTGGCACCGCCGATTGCTTATAGTGAGATATTGCGTGTTTCAGCAATGATGGACAGAATCTTCGAGCAGGTTTATCCGGAGGCGCATGGATGAAAGTGCTGGTTACAGGCGCGGGCGGATTCCTCGGTGTACATGTTGTCGAACGCTTGCTTGCTCGTGGTCATAGAGATCTCCGATGTTTTCTTCGTGATCGTGGAAAGGTTGAACGACTTCTTGGCTTGTCGCAGTCGTATCCCGGTTCGCAGTTGGAGTTATGCTATGGAAATCTAAGGTCTAAGTCAGACTGCGCTCGCGCGGTGACGGATATTCCGCTGATCATTCATCTCGCCGCTGGATTGAAGGGTGCGCCGGCAGAGCTGTTTGCCGACTCTGTAGTTGCTTCCCGCAACTTACTTGAGGCTCTCGAAGAACGCAATGATCTGTCTATGAGGCAAACTCGAGTGGTTCTTGTCAGTTCTTTCGGAGTATACGGGGTTGTGGCCTTGGGACGTGGTGCGCGCATCGATGAAAGGACGCCGCTGGAGGACCATCCTGAACTGCGAGACACTTACTCGTATTCCAAGTTGATGCAAGAGAAATTGTTCTGGGATTATCAGCGGAAGGTTGGTTTTGAACTCGTAGTCCTGCGCCCAGGTGTGATCTATGGACCAGGAGGAGGTGCCTTCTCCAACCGGGTCGGCTTACAGATCGGGCCGGTATTTTTCCACTTGGGTGGAAGCAATCTGCTTCCGCTGAGTTATGTCGTTAACTGTGCGGAGGCGATCGCGATCGCGGCTGAACATCCTAACTCCGTCGGTCAAGTGTACAACGTCCATGACGACGACCTGCCGACCGCCTCGCGATACCTGCGTGAGTACAAGAGGCATGTGAGACGCATACGGACGATTCGTCTGCCCCATTTTGTCACCAGAATGCTGGCTCAGTTGTTGGAGGCATATCATCGCCGTTCCCGCGGCCAGTTACCGGCAATTATTACGCTATACAAAGCCGCAGCAGCCTGGGGCGGCAACAAGTTTGACAATGCAAAGCTACATGCGCTGGGATGGCGACAATTAGTCGCGACATCAGATGCTATGGCCGAAACCTTCGACTATTTGCGCAGGAAAGATGGCAAGCAATGTTAGCCGCGAAGAGCTTTAGATTTGGGCATTGATGTTGTCGTCGCGAGCTCGGTGCCGACGAAAAGGGATACTACAGCGAAACCTGCTCTTTACCCCGAAGTTCTCCGCTCTCCAGAAAGAGCAGAAATCCTGGCTATGTAACTAACGATCCGCACGATTTGGGGCTGGAATTGAACGGATTTTGAGAGTGCGATACGAACGGAAGCGCCCATATTCTTCCCATGCCTTGCGCAATAAATTGCATAATTCTATTTGAAGCAGCAAGAAATCCAGATTTATCGTCAATTTGTTTGGCATTGAGATTGCAGCTACACTGTACGGACCCATCGTGCCGAAGTAACTTGCGCTGCCTTAGCCTCGTTGTCAACATGGCACCGTCATCGAGAGGGCCCTGCGTTACTTTTGATGGATCGATGACGACGGAATCTCTCAAAGCGCACAATTGATAATGTCGTTTTGTTGGGAGGAGAGCTCATGACTCGCAACTTAGGTTTAGCAAGCGACCGGAGGGAGAGGCCACGCTTTGAGGTTAGCGCACCTCTAATGGTGATCCGCGGATTGAGCGAGATTCCCGGCATTACGCGAGACTTGAGCAACAGAGGAATCTACTTTTATTTGGACTTGGCCGACAACGCGCTACTCGGCAAGGATTTCGAGTTTCTCGTCGAATTGCCTCCGGAGATGACTTTTTTAGCCCGTTGTTCCATTCGCTGCCGAGGTCGCGTGGTTCGCACCGACAATAGTTCGAGGCTATTGACAGGCATAGCCGCGGAGATTCTAGATTATTCGATTCAGAGAGAGGCTGAAACTAGCGCCTAAAGCTTGCGCATGCCGAGGACGCGATGGTCGGCAAGCCAGCTCTTCATCACGTATACTAGCCGGTTATTGTTTTCAGGATCGGTAGGTAGCAAGAAGAAGCCCGGATCGACGAGATAGCGAATGGAGTTATAGACGATTCCCTCCATAACTTCGCCATCTATAAATTGCAGTCGTACCCAGATACCATGGACAATGGGCGCGCGGGTATGGAAGTTGAGACTTTGGTGATCCGAGTCTCCCTCAAAACTGTCTACATAGAAAACGGCCTTGATATCTTTGGCCAATACCTCCTCGACGATATTCGAATCGAGATGACGGACTCGGAAGCTCTCGGGCGAGCTGCGAGAGGCGTGGCTCAACAGCTCTTCCACGGTATTCCAGGCCGGGGAGTCGAGATATCCCTTGATCGTCCCGGTTCCGGATTGGATCACGACCTTTTCCGACCGGGCCGGGTCAGGACCTTCAGCAGCTGGGGTCATGCCTTTTGCCTCAGGTCTGACGTGAACTGCTTTTGTGGAGGGACAAGATTATATTGTTTAATCTTGTATAACAATGCTTTGTAACTGATCTGCAGGTCACATGCCGCTGCTTTGCGGTTCCATCCAGTGGACTCCAGCGTTTTTGCGATGGCGGCAGATTCGGCGCCGCCCTTTAAGTACCGAACTAGATTCTTCAGACTTCCATTGCCGCCGTTGTCTTTGCCGCCCGGCTCGGCCGACTCCGTGCTTTGCCTCGGAGCTAACTCTTCTATAATCGCCTGCTCGTCGGCCAGAATGAGGTAGCGCTTGATCGTATTCTCCAATTCACGAAGATTGCCTGGCCACGAATGGCTGGTGAGAGCCTGCATGAGCGCGGGCGAAATCGGCAAAGGATCGCGTTCGTATTTGGCGGACACCTTGCGCATAAAGTGACGAGCCAGAATCGGAATCTCCTCGAGGCGCTCGCGCAGCGGGGGCATCTTCAGCGTAAAGCCATTCAGGCGGTAGTAAAGGTCTTCTCGAAAGGACTTTTGCGTAATCGCCGCCTTGATGTCGATGTTGGTTGCGGCAATCACGCGCACATCGACTTTGACGCTGGACCGGCTGCCCAGGCGCGAGAAACTTCCATCCTGAAGAACCTGTAACAGTTTGGCCTGTAACACGGCCGGCATCTCTCCTATCTCATCCAGGAAAATTGTGCCGCCGTTGCAAATCTCAAATTTGCCAGGCTTGGACTTGACCGCTCCGGTAAATGCACCTTGCTCATAGCCGAACAGTTCACTCTCCAGCAGATCCGCAGGCATCGCCGCACAATTCACCTTCATGAAGCACGCATGGCTGCGGGCCGACATCTTGTGGATGAACAGGGTCGCGACTTCCTTACCAGTGCCGCTCTCTCCAAGGATAAGAACCGGGATGTCTGCGCGTGCTACAAGTCTGCACTGGGATTCGATCTCCCACATACGCTTGCAGCCTCTGACAAAAGATGTATTCTCATCCAGAGGAATTTCCTTGATCTCATCGCCATCGTCGACCGGTTGCTTGTCGGTCTCCTTGAAGCACTCGCGCACAGCCAGATCGATATCGGCCTTTCTGAATGGCTTAAGGATCACGTCTGTGGCGCCCAGGCGAATCGCCGCTACGACTTCCTTTAACTCGGCGGAACAGGCAAGCAGGATGACAGGAAGCGATGGATTGGAAGCGCGAAGTTTCGTCAGCAGGCCGAGTGCGTTCATACCAGCGCCATCGTCGGCTATATGCCAGTCCATCAACAGCAGATCGGGCGCGGGAGATTCTTCCAGGCTTCGGATCAGTTCAGGGGCCTCGGTAAACAGGCTCACGCTGAATCGGTCCGCGAGAATGCGCTGCAGATACTTCAGAATCGCGGGATCCGGATCAATCGCCGCAATTTGAAGATTGCGCTTGCTCTTGGTCTTCATTGGTGCTCCTGGTGGAATCCTGACCATTCTCGGTTCCTTCCCGCCTGCCAAACCGTGCCATGGGAGACGCCGTCCCTTGCCTGACGGTCTGGACGCAAATATTCAAACGCCCCTCGCTGCAATTTGGAGGAGATCGCTGAACAAGCTCCGCTGATCCAGGGATCAAGTGACAAAACGAGGAAGAAGAACCGCTCCCGCGTGTATTCAAAGCCTATGTTGCTTTTTCACAATAATATCATTGAAGTGGTAATTCATTCTCCATTATGTGCAAATATTTTCACATGGCTAATTGGGAACCGACTGTCAAAGTTGCGAAATAGCGCCGCAGAGTACCATCACGCTGCGTTCACGGGTACGCTTGCGCAATTCAGCAAGTTACCAAATGAAATTTGAGTTTGGCTGGCTAGATGCAACACATAGAAAAAAAGAGTTTACCTCGGACTACGGATAAACAATGCCATTGACGCGTGCGACGATTGCTGTCGATTTCCATGACTTACCTCCGATTGAGGTGATCTTCGGGCATTCGTCCATGATGGCCGCTGCCCGGGAGAAGCTGGAGCGGGTAGCAGAGACCACTGTACCGGTGCTGCTGCAGGGCGAGAGCGGAACGGGCAAAGAGATCTTTGCCAAGTTGCTACATGCGTACTCAAAACGCTGCAAAGGAGCCTGGGTCAAGGTGGCCTGCCCCGCGATTCCGCACACGTTGATTGAGTCGGAACTCTTCGGTTATGAAAAGGGAGCTTTCACCGGAGCTTATGCAACTAAACGCGGCCGCGTGGAGCTAGCTCACATGGGAACTCTGTTCCTGGATGAGATTGGGGACCTCGATATCTCGGTGCAGGCTAAGCTGTTGCAGATGCTTCAGGACGGCAGCTTCATGCGTGTTGGAGGGCAAGAAGCGAGAAAGGTCAATACCCGGCTGGTCAGCGCGGCCAGCGAGGACCTACGGCAACAGACCGAGGATGGCAGTTTTCGCCGGGACTTCTTTTTTCGCATCAACGCCGTGACCATTGAGTTGCCGTCGTTGCGTCAGAGGGCCGTGGACCTGCCGATGCTGATTGACTACTTTATCGAGCTGCACGCGAAGGCATTTCACCGCAATCCGAAGCCGCTTTCGCGTGAGGTGATGCGCTGGATGCAGCGCTATGACTGGCCAGGAAACATACGACAACTGGAGAACCTGATTCGCAGTTATATCCTGATTGGCAGCGAAGATGCTTTGGCGGCAGAGCTGATTCCGTCTCTCCCGGCCCGCCCGGCCAAGTTAAATACAGAGATCGATCTGGCCAACCCTATCTCACTGAAAGAGATCACTAAAGCCGCCACGCAGGATCTGGAGCGGCAGATCATTCTAAAGGTCCTTGAGGCGAATGGCTGGAGCCGTCGCAAGACGGCTAAATGGCTGAACATCAGCTACAGATCGTTGCTCTATAAGCTGCAAGACTCGCAAGTCTGCGGATTTCCGGATACGCCGTCGAAGGCAAGGAATTCAGCTTCAATGTTTATTCCCTCACAAGCCGCGGTGACACCCAAGGAGATCGGGCGAATGGAATCCGGAAGACCGTCAAACTGACGGAAAATTGTCATATCTAGTTTGTTCTGTCCAGTCTGTCATATCCAGCCGCGGAGGTCATAGTCGGCGATCTTGGCGGATTCGACTACCATGATTTCGAAGGCAGAGAATCGTCCGTTCCAATGCCCGACGGAGTGAAGCACATCCGGGACAGCCATGGGCGTGACCTCAATGCCGAGCTTGCGGAAGACGCGAAGCGCTCGGTACATATAAAAGTCGCTGGTAAGCAGGACTTTCTTGCCGGCCATGTTTTGGATTAGTCCAGTCATCTCGATTGCATTTTCGTGGGTGATGGTGGATCTCCATTCGGCGACAATGGTTTCGTGGGGAATGCCTTCGCCGATCAAAAAGTTGAAGGTGCCGGAACCGCCACGCCGCTGATCACAATCTTCTTGAAGCCGCCGGTTTGCCAAGCGAAAAGCGTTTGGCGCGCCAGTAAGGTGAATAAGGGATGCCACCTCTATCGTCGTTCGCAACACTGAGAAGGATGAGGACCTCGCCTTTGGCCCGCTCGATAGAGTCGGAGTAGACTCGCGCCCATCAAGAGACGATAGGGGAGAAGAGCACCACCGCTGTATAAGCCCGATGGTGGCGAGCAAGCAGTTGAGTCATGGGCCGGCTTTGCGCGAAGCGCTCATGCACGCACCACTGGGCACGCGGGTACGAGCGATTTGAAGATCTCCAGAAGTTCTGTCGCCACCTCATCCCAGCTTCGGCTCCACTGCGCGGAGATGGCCTTGGCGTCCCAGCTTGTGTTGAGGACCGATGCAAGGGCCTGAGCCAAAGCTCCGGCGTCGTGAGGGGGTACAAGGCATCCGCATTGCTCGCTTAGAATTTCCGGGATGCCGCCGACATTCGTAGCCACAACAGGCCGGCCACTGGCGAGCGCCTCTAACACCACATTGGGAGAGCCTTCCATGTAACTCGGCAGGGTAACCAGATCGGCTGCTGCCATCCACACAGCGACATCATCGAAATTGCATTCGGGTACCGTGTGGATATAACTGTTTGCGTTGTTCGTCCGAATGGCGCTCTCGATCACTGGCCTGTCCGGCCCCTCGCCTACCAGATACACGTGCAGCTTTGCACGCTCAGCTCGCAACGAAGCCGCTGCCACGATCAGTTCAAGAATACCTTTTTTCAAATCCATGCGTCCGATGTAAGTCACGGCTTCAGCTGAAGGATCGATGCCGAGTTTTCGTCTTGCTTCCAGACGATCCCTGACATGAAAGATGGAAAGATCGCAACCACTGACGATGGCGCGAATCCTTTCCGGCTGAGCGCCCATGGCCACCATCCTTTTGCTCAGATCGTAACTGACCGCCGTCAGATAATCCGCTTCGCGCAGAAGGGCGCGCGTGTGCATCGCTGAAAACCTGTCGCCGATGTTATGGACATCGGATCCAACACCCATAACAACGACAGGGATCGAAAGCGCTTTACCTATTTTGAGAGCGGCATATCCGTCAGGATAAAGAAAGTAACTAAAGATAAGATCGGGCGCGAAGCTGCGGATGTGAGGCAACAGAACGCGCGCGGCCATCCAGCCGTTGAATGGGCGGGAAACCATGGGAAGCGCAGGATAGTCGTAATATCCAACCTTCACGTCCGGCACGGTGTAAGAAGAATCGAGTGCATCGTAACTGCGGCTCTGCGGTTTGAGCCAGGATGGATACGTGGCGTGCGGATAGAAAACTTGCACATCCGATTTGCAGGAAAGGACACGTAGCGTCTGATATGCAGACCGGCCATGGGTAGGTTGCCCGGAACTGGGAAAATGCGCCGTGACCACAGCAATCCTAAGCATGGCTATTCCCCCGTTTGTGTGGACTAAGTAATTAAAGCTGCTGCGTCGTGCTCGCGTTGCCTTCCAGCGATCGAGTGCAATAGTCCAGCATAGCGTTGAGCGAGAACCTTGCGTTCGTACTGCGCAATCTTTCCGCGATCGGGATGATAAGTGGCGAGTAATGAACGACCGCGGGCCGCAGCTTCGATGAAGAGCTTGGAGATGCTTTCGATATCTCGGCTGTCTACCCACCATCCGGCCCGCAGCTCTTCCATCAGGCGCCGCACCTCACCCCCAGGGTGGACGGTGGCGAGGATGGGCTTGCCTGCACCGATGTAATCGTAGAACTTGGCCGCGACATTCAGCGGGTCGTGCGTGATGAGCAACGCATAGTCAGCTTTATTCATCTCGGCTAGAGCTTCGTTCTGCCGCAGGTAGCCTTTTAGCTCCACCATATCGCCCAGTTGTAAAAGAGCTTCGCGAAAGCGCGGCTCCTCGATATGGCCAATGAAACGAAGAATAAATCTCGACTTCACTTCGCTCGGCAATGATCGCAGAGCTTGAACCAGCGAAGTCGGCTCCGTCGAACCATAAATACTGCCGATGTAGGCGACCACGATCTTGTCGCCTCCGTTGCCAGGCTGCGGCTTTTCCGGGGGCTCGCTGCCATACAACCTTGCAGAATCGAATCCGTTGGGGATGAGGTGGAATTTATCACTGGGTTCCTGAGGGTACCGGCCTCGAATCTCGAGCCGCGCAGCCTCGGTGACTGCAACAACAGCGGTCGCATCTTTCACTGCAATCGCTTCGGCGTTGCGGGCCACAGTGAGCGCGCGCACACTATGGCTAAAACTCACGAGGTCGATGGTGGTCGAGAGCCATTCATCGCGGAAGTCTATCACGATGGGCAGGCGAGGGAACTCCTTGCGAAGCTTTTCGACCAGCATTACGACTGAGAAGGGCGGCACCGTGATGAGAACTAAGTCGATGTTTTGCTTCTTGATAATACTGCGGGCGGCGCGATTAACTATCGCAAGCCACATAACCTGTGGGTCAGGTAGCAGAACGTCATCGAGCGTTCTCCTCAGAAAGCTGCGCTTCTTGCTAACAGCGGGCGTTTTGCCAGTTAACGTTCCGGCTCCTGTGATGAGTTTCTTGATTCCCTTCTTGACGCGGAAGGGAAGGTCGAGTGTGACGGTGCGGCAAATGTTAACTTCGGCGGGAATCCTCTTGAGCAGTATGGTGTCCGTACCCACCGCGGATGCGTTTCGGGTGGTAAGTACATCCAGCCGGATACCTTCAGTGGGCAAATAGCGTGCCAGGCTTGCGGCGCGCAGTACTCCTACACCTCCGGCGGGCGGAAACGAATACGTAACGAGCAGGACGTTGAGGAGTCTCATCGGATAACTTCCCCTTGTAATGCAGCCGAATCGGAAACTGATTGCCGGTTATATATCAAAGCGTCGGCAGCTTGGCACATCTGCCAAGCCGTTGCCCAGTGAACTGCGATGCCTCTTCGGCCCGCTTCTTCAGCAATCCAATGGAACAGGTTGTCTAGGCCTCCATTGAGCAATGGTTCGAGATTTCTTTCCGACGCACCATGCGTATAGAGTTTCAAAAAGAGATCTTCGCCGATAATAGGCGCCAAATCAAACCACTGTCGTACCCGCGAAGGCGTTGGCATATCGTAGCCAGCAAGTTCTCCTGTCTCCAGGCGCGGTATCAGGCGGCCGCCGAAGCGCAAGCCGACCGGCCCAGTAATCATAAGTAAGTCACCCAGCTTCCCTCCGCCGATGGTAGCTTCAATTCCGCGATTGAATGACTTTGGGCGACCGTCTGAGTTATTCGTGCACCAATAGATTTGGTTTACTACACGCCCTTGGGTCGGCGATGGAAGGGAAGGCATGGTGAAATCGGCGTAGCAGCCCAGATCGCGCAGCAAGGCTATCTCACCGTTGAGGCCGCACCACTTGCCATCCGGGCGGGAGTTATCTAGCGCCCAGTTGCCATGTATGAAGCCGAAGACGGTGCGGCCGTCCTGCTGGCGAAGTAGGCCGTGGTCATTTCTCAGACGGCGGCAGTAGTCACTAACTTTCCGAATAAAGGAGTCGTGCTGTTCTTTGTCGTGATGCAGATGCACTTCCACGTCGGCAATGCCGAGGCCGACCATCTCTGTGATGGCATCGAGCAGTTCGCGCCGGTACTCTTCCTGTGGGTAGAAAAAGCTATACTGCGGACGCCGTCCGAGGGCGTCCGCCGGAACATCGTCAGCAATGCGCGGCCACTTATCACGCCACCGCGCGACGCGGCTAAGTGCGGTTTCAACGGATGCTCCCATGCCCAGCGGTTCGTAGTGATCGGTGATGGTAACCCATGCACGCTTCGGCTTCGCAGTCCGCGCGCTTTTCCGCAGGCGATCCTTAATGTATGGCATTAGCCAGATTTCCGCGTGTCGAGGGAGCTTCATGAAATGGATCTTTCCTTTGCGCGTTTTGGCCGCCCCGGCGAATGCGCACCAATCACCGTAACCCGTGTAAAGTATCGAGTACGCTTCCTTTCTCTGTCAAAGACTGTTTTGTTCGGTCACTCTCACGAGGTAACTTCAGTCAATCGGACCTTATCTGTTCTTTCTTGACATATGAACCGCACCCTGATTAAGCTTTCGACAGTATCGGCCAATCTTCAGAGGAAGTTCATGTCATCTGCGGCCAGCTCGTCGAGACGGCAGCCAGCTTGCGCAGAGGCTGATGGAACGTCGCGCCTCCGCCGATTTCTTACCCATGCCACTGTCTGCGGATGGCTGGGCCTCGCCATCCTTCTGTTCCTTCTTCAGACTCTTCCTTATCTGTCCTATCGCTGGGTTACGGACGAAAGCTGGTACGCCGGGCCCGCTTATTCGATTGCCCATGGTGACGGAGTCGCGGATCCTGCTATCGGCCCCAATGATCTCGAAAATCATTTCGATGCACGACCGCCTGGAACCGCGATTGTTATAGCCGTATTTTTTTGGCTATTTGGTGCGACTCAGATAGCCGCCCGCTCGGGTTCGATTCTGGCTGGATTGGCAATTGTCTTTCTTGTCTATTGTCTTGCGCGAGATGTTATAGGAGACAAGGGAGCGTTGGTCGCTGCATTCTTGATAGCAACGGACAACTTGATAGTGCTTGCCTCTCGCTCGGCGAGGCCTGAGGCTCTTACAACCGCGACGATCTTGGCCTCGCTGCTGGCGATGAAGCAATATTTCCGGAATAGTCGTATGGTATGGGCCTTTGTGAGCGGCTTCGTCATAGCTATGGGAACCATGTTTCATATCACGCTGTTGGGGTACATTGTTTCTTTCGGCATCCTGGTCATTGTTTTTGATCACAGGCGCGGCGGATTTCAGCTGCGGGGGGCAGTCGGCTACGGAATTGGATACGTTCTCGGGCTGTTGCCATTTATAGTTTGGATCATGGCCGCTCCCATGGGAGCGGCGGGTTTGCGTAAAGAGTTCCTGAATCGCGCCGGGGGTGAATCATTGTGGTCGAGGTTCCTGCAAGAGGGCCATCGTTACTCCGATTTGTTAGGTTTCAACATGCTGCATGGGCACGCGTTGGAATCGATCCCGGTGAGGTTTCCCATACCTCTTCTCTTTCTGGTAGCCAGTTGTCTCCTTTGGAAGTTGCGCCGGCAGTGGTTCTATTTAGAACTGCTTCTGCTGATTCCTACCGTGTTTTGGCTCATCTATACGGTGAACAAGTCTTCCCGCTATCTCTCGATTGTTGCGCCGATCTTTGCTTTGGTTATGGGCGCGGCGGTTGCAGCGACTCGCACAAATAGAAAGCTGCATCGCATTGTCTTTGTAGTCTCCTGCCTGATAGTCGCCGTGCAGATGTCGGCGAACTTTCTCTTGCTTCATGCCGCCCGCAGCGCGGATTACAACAAGGTCGCTGCGGAATTGCGCAGTGTGATTCCCCTAGGCCAGACCTCCTATGGAACCATCACCTTCTGGCTGGCGCTTCATGATGGTCCATTTATCTCCTACGAACGCACTGATCCTTGGATGGCCGCCACTCGCTTCCACGCCAAATATTTCATCGTGGGTGACCGCGTGATGACCAACGGGCAGCTCGGCGACGAGGCATTCTATGAAAGCCTCCGTCGAAGGACGAACGAGGTGATTTCCCAAAGCGAACTGGTCGGATACTTCCGCGATCCCTATTACGGCGACTTGAAGGTTTACAAGCTCAATGCACCCTGAGCATCTGCCACCGACTTCGCTTATTCCTTGGCGTAACAGGAAGCTGGACAGCATGACCTTTGGAACACTAGAGTGAGTACGAGAGAGTTGCCAAAAAACTTATGCGCCATAGCGCCAACCTGGACATCCTTCGCACTTTCGCTGTATTGTGCGTTCTTGTCCAACATTTGGTATCCACACTAATCTCTCACGCAAACTTTTGTAACGTCGTGGTTATCGAGTTTACGAGTCAAATCGGCCGCGCTGGCGTGATCGCATTTTTCGTCCACACCAGTCTTGTTCTTATGTACTCTCTTGAGCGCATGGCTCATTCTACGGATCGAATCAGTCTACGCTTTTATCTCCGTCGCTTTTTTAGAATTTATCCGCTGTCCATTTTTTGCATTGTATTAGCCATTATTTTTAAAATTCCAAACAATACTTGGGAAGCTGCGGATATCATTACCCCACGTATTGCTTTCTCGAATTTATTGCTGGTTCAGAACTTAATTACAAAAATCAGTGTCATCGGCCCGCTCTGGAGCCTCCCCTACGAAGTCCAGATGTACCTTGTATTACCCGCGCTTTATTATCTCGCACTGAGAAAACGAGGTGTTGTCTATCTTTGTATTCTACTAGTCTTTTTCTGTGGCTTGGGATTCCTGATCGCGAACAAATCAGGGGGCCACCTCAACATGGCCGCCTATATCCCGTGCTTTCTCAGCGGAATCCTCTGTTACTCGCTTCGAGATCGAATCCGCGCGCTTATACCTCCCGCACTTTGGCCACCTTTCCTTCTTTTGCTTATCTCCGGCTACTGCTCAACAAATCTCCATGGCAAGCCGAAGTTTTGGATCGGCTGGATCTTTTGCTTGTTTCTCGGACTCGCGATCAACGTCTTTCAGGACTCCTCCCTTAGATCAATCAACATTGTGGCCGAGAGGATTGCACTGTACTCTTATGGCATGTATCTAATGCATGTTCCCATCCTCTTTCTCGTTTTCATGGTGGTTGGGATTAGGAATTTGGTTTTCAGTTCTTTTCTTTTTGTTGGTCTCACGATAATCGCGTCCTTTGTGACGTACCACCTCATCGAGTCTCCTTTCATCAAAATCGGAAGAAAGCTCAGCTCCAATTCACAGCACATTCCAATTTCCATTCCCATGAAAGAGACGCAAGAGGGCGCCTGAATCGGTAAATTCAACTAATAACTTCTATCTTTGGGGGAAGTACAGAGGAGGGACTTCATTCAGACGATGACTACTCGCACCGATCCCGAGAAAAAACCAGAAGACGGTGCAGTGAGAAACAGCGCTGCCTTTAGTAGAAACAATCTGGATTGTCTTCGTTTGATTCTTGCGACGAGCGTTGCGCTGTTTCACATCTACGCTCTGACAAACATTTCTGCGTTTCCCCTTCTTGCCAGGTTCCTCTCAGCGGGAATTGCAGTCAGGGCGTTTTTTGTAATCAGCGGAATGCTTATCTACCGAAGTTACATCCGATCGTCGTCCTTGTCTTCATATCTCGAAAAGCGGGTTAGGCGCATTTACCCTGCCTATTTTACCGTTGTGGTGTTTGCGGCCATCGCGCTGTGTCCATTGAGTACCCTCCCCGTGTCGCAGTACTTTGGACTTGGCTTCTGGAAGTATTTGGGCGCGAATCTCGTCTTTCTCAACTTTCTTGTTCCTTCTTTGCCTGGCGTGTTCATATCGAACAATATCCCGGCCGTAAATGGCGCGCTTTGGACGCTCAAGATTGAGGTTGCCTTCTATTTGTTTGTTCCCGTGATGCACTACCTTTGCAGCCGTTTCGGAACTAAGAAAGCTATGGTTGCAATTTTCTGTTTTTCCTGTATATGGAAGTACGGCTTTACATTTCTAGCCTCTATAGACAACTCCCGAAGTACATATTCGATAGATGGCTCTCGTAGCATCTATTACAAATTGGAGGTTCAGTTCCCCGCACAACTTGTATATTTCGGGGCAGGTATATTGCTTTTGCTTTATTTCGATACATTAACGCGTCATTATCGAAGCATTTTTTGCATAACGGCCTGTTTGCTTTTTCTCGATCACTGGTTTATGGGGGATGTTCTCGACGTTGTATGGATATCGGGCATAGTCTTCATTTTTGGCTTTTGGCGCTACTTTGGGAACTTCTCAAAATACGGTGATTTCTCGTATGGCGTATATATCGTTCATTTCCCGATTCTGCAGACGCTGGTCGTATTTGGGATTGCACGTCTCGATCCGGCTATTGTCTTGTTGGTCAGTCTTTCATTGATCAGTTTGACTGCGTTTCTAATGTGGAATCTAGTTGAGAGAAGATTCCTAGCTAACAGTTCCCATTATCGTCAAATGTCGCTAACTATGCAATAGGGATGACTTTTCTGTTGCTGTGTGGTGATGCTTAATCCGTTGCATACCACCTAGAAATGCGGGTGTTTTCTGACGAATTCCTCGTCTCTTCCGCCTATGTCAATGGATGCGCAAGGGTTATTTAGGTTATCCTTCATTTGAAAGCCGCAATTGCTCCGCCAATCACGATGGGATTTCTTCTAAGCATTCTTTATTTCGCGGTGAACTACCTCACGCCCTCGATCATATTCGGACCGCTGGCGGTTGCTCGGATTGAACTGATACTTGCGATATTGATTTTCTTTGTGTCGCTTCCCAAGCTGACCAAATCTATTATTCTAAAAACTTCTCAGTCCCTTGCTTTGATTGGACTGGCGCTTGCGGCCTCCCTGTCGGTGCTTATCGAGGCGCGATGGATTGGGGGAGCTGTCCAGGCGCTTCTAGGGTTCATTCCGAATGTCTTCGCATACTTCCTTGTGTGTCTTCATTGCGACTCGAAAAGAAAACTGCAGTTTCTTATATTTATGCTCTTGTTTGTCTGCCTGTTTGTGATTGGGCATGGATACCTTGATCTCCGCCATGGAGTTCCGGAAAATGGAGCTTTTCAACCTAGTATTGCGGAAGACTCCGGATTAGATTTTTGGGACCTGGAGCACCCTTATTTGGTTCCGATGAAGAACAACTCGGGCGAGTGGATTTATCGACTGAGAGGATTGGGGTTGATCCACGACCCGAATGACTTCGCTCAGCTGATCGTCTGTATAATTCCGCTGGTTTTCATTTTCTGGCGACGCAAAAAAATGTTTCAAAACACCGTATTCGTGACATTGCCAGTGTGCGCGTTGCTGTTCGGAGCTTTCCTAACCCACTCACGTGGCGCTTTGCTGGCCTTGATTGCGGTAACGGTTCTGGCGGCACGGCGCCGCATTGGAACGCCGTCAGCACTGTTGATTGCAGGCGGAGTGTTTGTTGCGGCGATGGCGCTGCATTTCACAGGCGGGCGGGAGATTTCCGCCGATGCAGGCGCTGATCGCACAACCCTTTGGAGCGAAGGACTGCAATTGCTGAAGTCTCATCCGCTGTTTGGAGTGGGTCTCGGCAGGATGGCGGAGTATACCGATTCCCAACATACTGCGCATAACTCGGTAGTGGTCTGCGCTGCAGAGCTTGGTTTGGTTGGATTATACTTTTGGGCTATGTTTCTATTTCCCACGGTGAGGGACGCCCTGACGATTGCTTCAACGGCAAAAGTCGGTGAAGCGGAGACAACTTTATCCGACGGGATACCATTTCCCGTTGCCACAAGGAAAATTGAGATCGTAGACAAGGTGGAAGTCAACCGTACCGGTCGCTTGTTGGTTTTATCGCTAACTGGCTTTTTGGTGGCGGGGTGGTTTCTCTCGCGGGCCTTTGTATTGACTTTTTTTTTGTTAGGCGGTGTAACTGAGGTAGTTTTTGAAATGGCTTTGCGGCAAGGGATGATTGTCCCTCGCCTGCCTCTCACTCGTGTGCTGCAATTTGCAGGTGGATTGGCAGTCTTGTTGGTGTTGCTAATGTACGTCATGCTTCGAGTTACGAATCTGATGCACTAATCCAAGTGGTTGGTGGCTTACCGCAATCAATGTTAGAAGTAGTGGACAGGCCGGTTCTTTACTGTCGGAGGTTCAGCGAAGCTGTATGAAAATAGCCCACGTTGTCGACTGCATGGAGGTTGGCGGGGCCGAAACACTTGTCTCGCAAATGTGCCTTCGACAAAGGGAACAGGGCCATGATCCCCGTGTCTACGCGGTCGCGACTCTTGGCCCCCTCGGCGAACAAATGCAAAAAGATGGATTCGTTGTGCAACCGCACGTGGGCCGGAACCTGCCGGATAGCGCGCGGAATTTTTTTCACATCTTCAAAGAATCGCATCCTGACGTAGTGCATCTTCATAACCCAACGCCGACAGTTTATGCAGCCATGGCTGCGAGGATGGCCGGTGTGCCAAGCATTGTGTCGACCCGGCATAGCATGGTTGCAAGGCCACGTAGAGCGGTTGTGGAGTTGAAGTATGCCTTCGCGGCAACCTGTTGCGACTGGATCGTAGGTATTTGCGATGCAACGATAACCAATTTGAAGAGCATTCATAGCGTCCCTGCGCGTAAGATTGTGCGCGTATACAATGGCGTCACTCCGCTCAGCCGAGTAGCGCGTGAGCAGTGGCCGTCGAAAACCGGATTCACGCTGGTCTACGTCGGCCGGCTTGAGCCCGTAAAGAACCATGCATTACTGCTCAATGCCTTTTGTGCCGCGCATTCTTCCATGCCGGGTTTGCGTCTTTGGATGGTGGGCGATGGCAGCCAACGCGGTATCCTAGAGCACTTAGCCGCGGACCTAGGCATCTCCGCGCAGGTAACATTCTGGGGTCAGCAACTCGATGTGGCGCCTTTTTTCTCAGCGGCCGATGCATTTGTCATGTCATCGAAGTCGGAGGGCTTGCCTATGTCGCTCCTTCAAGCCTTTTCGCTGGGACTCCCTGCAGTCGTGACCGATGTCGGCGGGATGGCGGAAGTTATACGGCTGGCACATGCAGGGTTCGCGGTACCGGTGACGGATGCTGCCGGGATGGCCGCGGCGATACTGCGGCTGGCAACCAGCGATGCAGAACGGGAACAATTCTCGATGAACGCAAAAGAAACGTTTCACTCGCGGTTTACTCTGCAAATCATGGTCGACGCGTACATGAAACTTTATCGTAAAACTTTGTGCACGGAGCGGAGCAGTTTGTAGTTATGGAGCCTGAATTTACAAGGTGTATATGGGGGCTTTATTCGGATAGCCTGCCGTGCGCGATAAATGGTCAAGTATGAGTAGTTCAAATGCAAGGAGATTTCCCGAAACCAATGACTGTGGAGGACGTGCGTAAAGAAAAACCACCGATAACCTAAGCTCCAACTAGCTATTCAATCTGCATTGCTCCAGATGCTCACTCAGTACATCTCCCACCGAATCCCAAGCAAACATTTTTTCTGCACGAATACGCGCAGCCTTCCCCATCTTCTCTCGCAGTGTCACATCCCCGAGTAATAACGTAACTTTCGACAGCAGAGATTCTGTATTATCCACCGGGACCAAAAACCCCGTCTTGCCATCCTCGATCATCTCGGGCATGGCCCAGATATTACTCGCCACGCAAGGTACTCCAAAAAACATCGCCTCGCGAATCACCGTGGGAAAAGGGTCGTGCCGCGACGGCAAAACAAGCACATCCGCATCGCGATAGGCCGCTAGCAGGCGCTGCAGTTGGCCAGGATCAGACTTGTCCAGCAATCCTAAATGCTGCACGTTGCCAAGTGATCGAAGCTCAGCAGGAAGACCTTCCGACCCGGCAAAAATCAGCTGTGCCTCCGGCAGCTTCTCCCTCAGTCGCGCAAAGGCGACTGCAACCGTTGGGCCGCCTTTGCGATAGAATTCCTTGGCTACAAACAAGACCGTAGGGGCAGTTGATTGCTTCGGCTGACGCAACATCGCGTCAATCAAACCTATATCAAAGTTAGGGCCTGCATAGGCCGTATGCACACGGTTCGGCGCAATATCATAAAGTTCAATGAAAGCCACACGCAGCCGTGCCGAAATTGTAAAGATTGCGCATGCTCCCTGGTAACGCCGCGCGTGCTCCCTATCGATTGCTTCGATCTCTTCGATGCCGAGTCCCTTGCTCGTGCCGCCCCCCGCCTTGGCCTCCACGGCATTCAGAGCCATATTCCAATCGCAATAGAAGGCATATGGAATCGAGCCAGTGGCGGGAGGATCGTAGGTCGCCCCAATTTGCAAGATTACATCCACGGCCTGGTCACCCAGTGCCGCCGCCGCCGCCGCCGTCCTATATTCCGCGGCTCTCTTTCCATAGCGAAATCTCGACCGCCACGTCTCGGTGTTCACGGAGATGCACGTTAATGCGGCCGCAACCCTGAGCGAGCCAGTTAGCGAGGCGTCCACAGGGATAACTTTGTGCCCTTGTCTAACCAAGCTTTCAAAGATCCGTTTTGCTGTTCCGGAAAATGCTGTCTCCGAACGCGAGGCATCGCCTTCGCATACCAATCCGATCCGCATTGGCTGCATTGACTTAGGCTCGGGCATACTTCGAATCTCCGGAGTTTAGTTGAATTAAACTCAAAGTCAGCAAAGCGCGAAAGTAGACCATCAACTCAGGAACGCGCTTACCCTCTCGGTAACATGAGCAGTCAGACTATAACTGGCCATCCTAAGAGTATCGAGCAAGCCCTAAGTCGAAAGTCGCGATTTAAACCACCAAACGCCGATTGCTCTGTAGCATATTATTTCATAACTCAGGTGATCATATGTGTAGCGGTTGTTCTAAGGCATCAATTGGGCGCACAAACCAATGTAATCCTTCACCATACGCTCTGCGGAAAAGTATTGCGCGCGTTGCAATGCGTTTTCATGCAGCTTTTTGCGCATATCTCCGTCGGCGAGAAGGCCTTCAATTGCAACAGCCAATGCCGCCGGATCGTTCCCCGGTACGAGGGCCCCGGAGTTGCCGTTATCGAGCGCAAATCGATTGGCGGGAATGTCGGTCGCAACGCAGGAACATCCGCTCGCCATGGCCTCCAGTAAGGTTATAGACAGACCCTCATGGCGCGTGGCTAGCACATTGATCGTCATGCGCCGCAAGATTGCAGGAACATCCAAACGGTTACCAAGAAAGTGAAAGTTCTGGATTGCGAGCTGCGCCTTTTCTGCTTCGAGCTGGGCGCGCTGCCGACCGCCGCCGACCGCGATAAAATGCACGTCGGGAAACCGCTCTAAAACGCACTTCGCTGCGCGCATGAAAGTGGAGTAATCTTTGGGCGGAGAAAGCCTTGCGACCATGCCGACGACAATAGCTCCTGGAGGAATGCCGTCGAGCTCAACTCGCTGGCTCCCACGAATTCTGGCTAGATCGATGCCATTGGGAATTACCCTTATCTTCCTTCTCGGCACGCTCACCAATTTTCCGATATAGTCGTCGACTTCCGGAGTTAGCACAACCACCATGGTCGTGAACAACGATGCAACGCGATCCTCCAGAAAAAACTTCCGCCCCCGCACTCCGTGGTGGGTATGAATGCAGGGAGTTCGTTTCAAGAATCCCGAGATAGCGGTTGGAAGCCAAACTCCCCAGTGGCTGTGAACGATATCTTGTGGATGCTCTCGGAGAAATGTCGTGAGCAATCTCACCTTAGCCATCAGATTGCGCCTGCTGTTCAAATGCACCACGGGAAGACCATAGTCGCAGGCCTTTCCATCCAGAAGTCCGGGGCCGTACATTGAACAGATTGTGACAGCATGCCCAAGCTTCTTCTGCCCCACGGCAAGATCCAGAAGCATGACCTCAGCACCGCCAAGATCAAAGGTGTGGTGTACGTGCAGAATGCGCAATGGGCGGCCTCGGATACTGCGAGCGGCGGTCAAGTCTGTTCGAATGGGTCGGCCATGGTTTTCATTTTTCATGCCATTGCCCATTTTGCGAGTTAAGATGCGGACGCTGGCGATAACGGTCACCAGCGGGCTTTATCCTTTCATGGATTCCGCACGCAATCATCGGTCAGCCGGATTGGAGTTCCTAGATCGACAACTTCAAAGTCGGTCACCTTTAGGTCCGCTAAATCACGAGGGCCAAAGTCCATATCAGCATACTTGGCTTTTGTGTCCGCGTCGTTCTGTGCGGTCAGGGCAATATTGCCCCCGTCCGATAAAAACATCCCGTATTTCTGCATGGCACGCGCAACGACTTGTGCCGCGGGCGTCAGTTGCGACAGATCGTAGGAAGCCTTGAGGCGGAAGCGGACGCCCATCGGCGGAGCGGAAACCGGACCGCGCGGAGCACCAGCGTGCGTGGCGGGATGCACAAAAACGTGCGCGCGAATGCGCGGATTGGGGAGGAGGAAGCGGATGGCGTGATTGATGCTTCCCGTAGCGAGTTCGTCGGCATTAAACAGCAGTGGAGCAATCGGGAAACCGGCGGCGTCGGCACTGGTACACTGATCTCCGCGTCCTGAAGGCGGATACACGCGATTAAGATCCCACACCGCGACGAAATTTGCGGTTAGAACATTCTCTATGTAGTTAGCCTGGTAGGCTTCGTAGAGTTTTCCGCGGCCGCGGTCAACAACGATCAGGTGACAGTCGTCCTGATCAATTTCGCATTGATAACCCGTCCGTGCTTCGATACCGCCTCCAGCCGGAAGGGGAAAGGTAGAGACCATGTCCGAGTCCCCGGTATAAAACCCTGTGCCTTTGCGAAATGGAACTTGTGGACTCGCGGCATCGGCCTGCAACACCCTGATGCCGAAATCGACTTGCATTTTGTTATTGTGTCCCCATCCCCCTGCATCCGCAAGCCAGGCGATGATGGTGGAAGACTGAGGATCTGGGAGCGCGTGACTCACGTCCTTTGTCCAAATGGAACCAGAGGGAAAGTAGGCCGCGGGTGCGGCGACATGATCCAGCTTCGCCGCCCTCACCTTGGCGATGCGGTTGTGAAGACCGTAGCTAGTCACGATAGCTCCGATTCCTAGCACGGAAATAAATAGCGCCTTCGAGTGGTTCATAACGGTCTAAAGCCCCTCTCATCTATCTAAGTGTTTCAAGAGAATTCTACACCTGGTCATTTTTTGCGGCAGATGTAAAAGATCCAGCTTGAACGGGATTTTCAGTTTCAGGCGCTGAAGTCCGCACTGTCGGCTCATTTGAAGTCCATATCTTCCAAAGCGGGCCGCGAGCAAAAAGAAATCTATAGAGCCCGGCGACGGCTGCTGCCTTAAGCACGAGCAGCGCACTGGCCGGAGCCGCAATACGATGCAGCACGGGAATCCGGTAACGCAGAGCCGTGACAGCGATGGTCCATCCGAAAATCTGCAGAGCGGCGAATGTCGCATAGATCAGCGAACCGCGTGAAAGTGCGACCGTAGCGACAAGAAGCAGGATCAGCAGATAAGGCACTACAAGGCGCATCACCTTATGCGAGATAAGCTGAAAAAAAACTGGATTCCGAGGAGTCAGAGTCCATGGCGCAAGGAGGAAAAGCTGGAAGTTTCCTGCTAGCGTGCGTACCTTGCGATGGAACTCCACTCCAATTTTTGTTGGCCATGTGTCGTAGACATAGGCATGCGGATCTAGCACAGATCGGTAGCCCTGGCGGATGATCGAGAGTGGCTGGAACATGTCATCCAGAATCATTCCGGCCGGTTGCGGCACCGCGAGTTCGCTGCGAATTGCGTAAAAGCCTCCATAGACGCCAACTGGAGAGCTGAAGGTGGACTCGCAACTTCTGATCCAATTTTCATAACGCCAATACGCCCCGCTAACAGCTGCGGATGTAGCGTCGTGGCGTGACTTGCGTAGAATCAGTTCGCCGGCTACGCAGCCAACCTTGGGATCGGCAAAGTTGCTCACCAGTTGCTGAATCGCACCCGAAGCGATCTCGGGCCGGATGTCCACGAAGAGGATCACATCGGCTGTGGCTTTGGCCATGCCGGTATTGACGGCAACCGCCTTGCCACTGTGCTCATTGAGGATGATTGAAGTGAGACGTGGATGGCGCTCGCGTGCCAGCAATTCCGCCGTACCGTCGGTTGAGCCGTCCGAGACGACGATGATCTCTTTGATGTTGGGATAGTCGAGGGTAAGCAGGTGCTCGATCTTTCGCGGGAGCAGCGCAACGCCATTATGCACCGCGAGCACAACACTCACGCTGGGAAAGATGGGACTCGTTATCCAGCGTCGCGGACGCAGCCGTGCAAGCAACCACATCACCGCGGGATATCCCACGTAGGTATAGAGAACGCCGGTAAGGGAGAGCCAGAAGAGTATCCTCACTGTGCGCCCCTTCGCAGAATGATTGTTTTGATTGTCTCAAACATGATGAGCAGATCGAGACCGATTGACTGATGCTTGATATAGTAGAGATCGTATTCGAGCTTTCGCTTGGTCTCCTCCAGGCTCGCACCATATTGATAGCGAACCTGTGCCCACCCCGTAATTCCTGGACGAGTCATGTGCCGCAGGTCGTAGAACGGAATCTCTTGGCTGAGCCACTCCTCAAACTCCGGGCGCTCAGGACGAGGGCCGACAAAGGCCATGTCTCCGCGAAGGACGTTCCAGAGCTGAGGAATCTCATCGACCCGAGTATTCCGCATGAATCTGCCGATCGGAGTTACGCGCGGATCGCCTTGTGTCGCCCACACCGCTCCGTTGGCTTCCGCATCCTGCTGCATGGTGCGGAACTTGTAAACGGTAAACAAACGCCCGCGCTGTCCGACGCGGGTCTGGCTGAAAAAGATCGGGCCCGGCGACGAAAGGCGTACTGCGAGAATGATCAATGGGAGAAAGGGCAAGCAGATCACAAGTGCGAGGAAGGAGACTCCCAGGGAAAGCAGACGACGGAAAAGCTGCTGCGGTGAGCCCATTCGGAATCCCTCAGTGAAAATGAGGGTACTCGGATTGAGCCCGTCCAACGGCAATTTGCCCGAAAGCCGTTCCAAAAGTGTGTTGGAATTCTCAATGACGACGCCACAGAGGCGAAGGTCGAGCAGTTCTCGAATTGGCATCGATTCGCGACGATCTTCCATAGCGACGACGACGCGATCTATGCTTGGCTTCTGCCCGCGAAAGGCACGAAGGTCAGCGGCGAAGCGATCGAGCCGTCCAGATGCCTCAATCTCTCCTTTCCAACCGACGACCTCCAAACCTGAATCGCGGCTGGCGCGCAGTATCTCGACCACGGTGCGAGCTCGCTCGCCGCAACCCAGAACATAGACCCGCTCGCGGAACAAGGGAAGACCAATAATCCGCTCATAGACCCAGCGCCAGAAAACGAGGAAGATTGTAAGAAGGGAAACGCCAATGGCAAAAACATAAGGACCGAGATCAAAATCTGGAGCGATATAGACGAGTCCTGCTAAAACAAAAGATAAGGCACTGAGAACAAGCAGCAGACGAAAGTATATTTCCCAGCTCATTGAGGTACGGCGCGGCCCATACAGATCGAAGTAATATGTGAGAAGCAGGGTGAAAGCGGTAATGCCGGCAATCTTTAGCAACCCGTTCTCAATGACCAGAGCATTGTTCAAAGCGATATATCCATCGGGCCCCATCAGACACGCGCTTGCGGTGGCCAGAAGAAATGCGCCGCCCACGAGAAACACTTCGCAGAGAAGCAACACCAGGGTTCGTGTCGGATAGTAAACGTTGAATAGTCTGATCATCCTTACCGTCGCTTATCCTTCCGCCAATTCAATCCGTCGCCGGCTTCTTGCTTGCTGTAGTAGTAAGAGGTATCGCGTGGAGCGTTCTTGACCGCATTCAGCACGAAGCCGAGGATGCGCGAACTGCTGAAGGCAGCCTGCGTGCGTTGCGCGACACCGAATGGTGTGGTTGCTGCTCTGGCAACAAGCAACACCGCATCTGCGGCGCGGGCCAAATCGATTGCATCCGCAAATGCAAGTGCCGGTGGGGAGTCGATTAGAATCCAGTCAAAGTGCAACGAAAGAGTCGCTATCAGTTCTTCGATACGGTGATTGGCGATCAGCTCCAAAGAGTTATCGCCGCCCGTTCCAGCAGGAATAAAGGTTAGATTCGGGAAGCTGTGCAAATGGCCAGCTTCGACAATGCGCGGGGTCCGGTTGCGCTGCAGGATATTCCCTAGCTCCACGGTCCCCGCTAAATACTCCGTTAGCCCTGGCACGTTGGGGGCGCCTAGGATAGTGTCCAGCGCTGGGCTGCGCAGATCGGCGTCAATGAGTAGAACGCGGTTGTTCTTGTTGCTCGCAAGGCTTATGGCAAGATTGGCAGCGACAAAAGTCTTGCCTTCTGCAGGTTCGCCACTGCTGATAAGAATCGTCTTGAGCGCAGCCTGATCGCGAAACTTGTAAATTTGCGATCGGAGCCCGCGAAACTGCTCGATGCCTTCGCCGTGGTCTTCTAACGTCGGAAGTGAGGCAATAGATGGATTCCACGGATGCCATGCGATGTTTTCAAGAATGACATCGGCCTTAGTCGGCGGTAGATCATCGATGCCAGGAGCAGCGAATGGCTCGGCACGTTGTTTTGCGGTATCCGTTTCCTCGGTCCCCTTCCGCTCCAGACTTGCCCTTTGATGTGCATCGTATATCCGGCTCATACTTCACGTTCCTTCAATGAATCCGCGCTCTCCGCGACGGTCACAATGGTGTTGATCATGTTAGTTTCGAGAGTTCGCTGCATCAATGCATGCATAGCCGAGAAAGAGATCGTAACGGGATGATTGAGTGCAACAACATTCCTGACTTTGTCTGCGTCTTGGGTGGAATGCCGAATTCGGTGAGCACAAAGTCGAGAAAATCAAGCATATCCAGACGAAGATTGAAGACAACGGCCGTCAAAATCCACCCCTTGGCGAACGTGTCCAGAGCGACCTTGAGCAGTGTCGTCTTTCCCTTTCCAACTTCTCGTGTCATAACTACAAAGTCTTTGCGCGCTGCTATGCCATACTGCAGGCAGGTAAGCGCCTCCCTGATCTGCGGCCTCAAGAAGAGAAACCGCGGGTCCGGACTGGATCCGAAAGGAAGGACGCGAAGGCCGAAGAAAAATTTGTCCATAACTATCCACGCGCGCTTTCGATAGGCTTGGTCGTTCGAGAAAAAAGCTTCCCACGTCCGTGAGCCGCGCGGGTATAAGGCATATCTTGGATGTAAGAAATGACGGCCAGCGTCGGCAGTTTGGTAAAGACCCAAACGTCGCTCTCGTTGCGCAGGGAAGTATCGCGATACTCGAGCAGCGCGGCAAGAAGCAGTCCCAGAATCAGGCCGGATGCAAGACCCTCCCCGGAAAAGACAAGATGGTTCGGGAAGGTTGGCGCATCTGGAAGATTGGGCGCATCCATCACGCGGAATTGCTCGCCTTGTTGGCGGCGTTCAAGAGCGGTCGCCATCGACGATTCATTCATCTTGGCCAGCAAAGCATTGTAGAACTGCAAGGCCGTATCGTGGTCGCGAGTCACCTGTTTGTATTCTTCCTCAATCATGGGGCTCGACTCGACTCTCGACTCATAAGTGCGAACCTCATTCTCGATCCTGGCCTGCTCCTGCTTGGCGGCATCTGAGGACTGCTTCGTGGCGCGAAGCCGAGCCTTTAACTGTTGGAGCTGCGGCGCATCGGAAGAAGAACTGGAACCATTCTCCGCCTTGGCCGGTTCAGCCGAGTCACGCGCAATCTCCGCCCGCAGATTGGCGATCCTGCGCTTGATTGCGGCTATGTCCGGATGATCGGGGGTGTAAATTGCCTCTAATTCCTTCTCTTGTGCGGTCGCATCTTTCAGTTGATTCTTGAGTGCATCTTCCGATGTCCCGGTGGCCGGGTCGACGCGTGAAGATTCTTGCATCTGCTGGGCAATCATGGCAGTCTGAAACGCCTCATCCTGTTCTATGCGGCTCACCGTCTGCGTCGCGGCGTCAAGCTGGGTAGTTAGCGCTTGAAGAGTATTAAGATTCGCCGATTCCTGCGAGGGTAGCTTGCCGATGTACTTACGCTCGAAATCCGCCAGCTTTCCGTCTTGATCGTCGAGGTTTCTCTTGGAGTCTGCTAATTGCTGTTTCAGAAAATCGGTCGTGCCTTCAGCGGATTCTTCACGTGCGTTGAGATTCGCGCTGACAAAGAGCGATGTGATTTCACCGCATACTTGTTGGGCGGTGTGCGCGTCCTGCGCCTTGAACGATATGAAAAAGCCTGGCATCCCGTGCGACTGATCCGAACGGATCGGATTGATCCCAATTGCCTTTCGCGTCAGCTCGACGCGGTCATCCATGGTGTACTTGCTGCCGGGATACAAGTTGAATCGCTCGATGATCGGCTCGATGCGCGAGCGACTCAGTATCTGTTCCTTCATCGACGCCAGCCGAGCGCCCAAATCTTCATTGACGATGGGTTTGACATAATCTTCCGGGACCTTCTGCTGCTCAATGAGCACCAGAGTTTGGGATACGTATTGCGGAGGCAGGATGTAACTGACTCCGAGACCGATTCCCAGAAGGAGGACCGTGAAAGCTAAAATCAGCCAGAGTCGCCGCTTCAACATTTCAGCGTAGTCCTGCATTGTCAGTTCACGATGCCCGAGCATAGGTCTCCTCGACGAATTACTTCCTAAAGTACTTCTCATGCGGACTGTAGCCGATGCCAAATCCGATGACCTGATATATCCCGCTGAGGACGTTCGCTGAGTTTTGGAAATTCGACGATTGATGGATTGCCGTGTAGTTTGCGAATAAGTTGAAATACCTTCCTAACTGCCGCGTGCCCTGTGCTCCACCAAACATTGCATTGGTTACTTCATTATTGCCCAGACCGGCAGTACGCATATATGAGCCGGTCAGTCCCACGGTCAGATTCCTGCCAATCTCCCGCGTAAAATTTGCGCTGGCGACGTCTGTTTCTGCCCCCGACATATATCCGGAGCCGCTCGTTGTTCCGTGGTTGTAATTCAGGCTTGCGCTTCCGAACCTGAGTGTGTCAATCACCAAAGCGCTCGCCGAGACTCCTGTCGAGGACGGCACAATGGTGCTGTTTGAACTTGAGACCCACTGCGGTCCGGCAAAGACGCTTGTTTTGATCTGACGGTTCCATTGGCGATTAAAGCTGAACTGCGCAGTGTTGACTTGGCTGAAAGCGATTGATAGGGTGGTCGCAGGAGAAGTGAGGCCAGTGCCGCTGTAACTGTAGCGGGAATAGGAATATTGCCCTGACATCGAGTCGCGTGCATTCAGGCGACGGGTAATTCCTGCGTCATCTATTTGTATATCCGTATTTTGTCCGTTGTTATCGATATAGCGCAGTTGTTCCGATTGGTCGCCAACGTTGAGCGACCACGCATAGTTGAGCTTATATCCCAACCCGATATTCGTAGTGTTGTTGAGCGTGCGCGTATTCTGAGTTAGAATCGTCTGGTCCGGCGGTACGGTCGGGCCGGAACCGCCGATCGGTTCTCCAGTGCCAGGGATTCCGGAGAATCCTGTGGTAGGCGCCTGAAAGGAATAACTTACACTATCGCTCGCCATGAGGTTCCACTTACGTCCGACAATGCCTTGCGACAACAAAAGGTGTTGAAAGACATTTCCCACCGACGTCGGTCCGGCCCAGGCCCAGCCGTAGCCACCGCCATATTGCATGCTGAACGGGAGGCGCTCGCTGGTATTCGAGTAGCTCGCATCTCCAGAGGAGAAGCTCCACTGTTGGCCGTCTTGGCTCCCTCCGAACTGCGCCGTTTGTGAGTAACGCATATCGTAGCGCAACGTGCCGCTGACCAGCGGACCGGCCGGACTGGGCGTTGCGGGAACAACCTGCGCTCTTGTCGCGGTGCTGGCTGAAAATAGGATCGCCAGCAGGGTGTGACTCGGTTTCATTTGTGCAGTCCTAAGGAACCACAATCGTATCGCCCGGAGTAAGAATGAAATTGAGCGCGGCATCGCCCCTCAGTGCTCGCTTGTATAGCACGGGAAGCTTCCGTTGTTTTCCGTCTTCGCTGCGCAAGATGTAAATTTTTTTCGAGTTGGCATACGGTGTAAGCCCGCCGGCAGTAGCGATTGCCTGAAGCAAGGTCATGCCCGGTGTCATGTCGACCGGACCAGTTTTACCAATTTCGCCGACGAGGTAAACCTTCTTACTATGCATTCCGCTAATATTGACTGTGACATTAGGATCCTGGATGTACTTCTTGAGCTTGGCTGCGATCTCGTCCGCCAACTGCCTCGGCGTCTTACCGGAGGCCTGAATATTGCCGAGAAGTGGCACCTCGATCATGCCGTCGGGCCAGACCATTAGTTCCTTGTCCGAAAGGTCCGGCTCCTTCCATATAAAGAGAGAAATTACATCGGTGGGGCCTATAACATAACTGTCGTTTATGGCTCGCGAGGCTGCATCCTGCGCAGTTGGCCTGGCAGCATCCGGCACATCTGCCTTGACCGTATCCTGCGCATTAGGTTTAACTGCATCTTGCGCAATTGGCTTGGCGGCCTCTTGCGTGGCCTCGCCTTGAGCGTGGCAGAAAAACACCGGCGCAAGAAATGCCGCAAGAAGAAGACTTCCCGGTTTCATAGTGCGACTCCATGCTTGTAGGACACAGCTTGGTTTTCTGTTTCGATCTGCTTGAGTTTGTAGAGCAGGGCCTTATAACTGATTCCCAGTTCTGCCGCCGCGCGCTTCCGGTTACCGCTTGTCGAAGCTAGAACCTCAGAGATCAACTGGCGTTCGACCTGGATCGACGAGGCCCGCGTGGCCTCCTTCAGCAGCAGAGACCGGCGATTCCCATTAGCCCTCGCCGATGGCGCCGCCGCTTTGATGGCTGCCAGGGAAATTGCCTGATCCCCGATGGCGACGAAGGTCTTGATTGCGGTCTGAAGTTCGGTCAAATTGCCGGGCCAGGCGTGCTCCATCAGGTGGTCGACGATTTCCTTGCAGAGGACCGGCCTGGGACGGTCAAACTGCTTGGAGTACTGTGTCAAAAGCTCATCAGCGATTGAAAGAATTTCAGACCTTCTGCAGCGTAGCGGAGGAATCCGCAGCGCAACCGCTGAAACAAGGTAGTAGAAGTCTTCTCTCATGCGCCACAACTTAACTTCTTCCTGAAGTTCGCAGCTCGAACCGCACAGCATGCGGCAGGGCTGCGTCTGCTCAGAGAGAAAATGAGTGTTGACGATCAATTCCTGAAGGGAAAGGCTAAGGTCGGTTATTTCATTCAGATAGACGGTTCCCTTAGCGGAAAGAACAGCCTGCAGTGCTTCGGCATTCGTTTCACTGCAGCGAATCTCCTTGAACGCGCTCCTCGACCGGCTTGAGAGCGCGTGAATTTGCGTGGCGATGAATCGCTTCCCTGCGCCATGCTCGCCCAGGATCAAGACCGTGCAATCGCTTTCGGCAATTAGCGAAACCGCGCGTTGAATCCGCGCTTCGTAAGGAAGGATTGATCTAGCCTGCCGCTTCCCGTTGTGGATCATTGCAACTGTCGCCATGAAGGAACCAAAGTTCTACCCTTCTATAGCAACGCAGCTTCCAAACCTAAGAGACGCAGGACGAGGAATGAACTTCCCATGCAGGATATGGGCTTCGCGACGCATTTTTTCGCAGGATAACGAAGAAATAGCAAAGTTACTCCCTCTCATAGGGAAGAATAGTATCTTTGATCTCGCTGAAAAGTGGAAAGCATTTTCCACCTAGACTGGAAGACTGGTTCCCTTCAAAGGAGAATTCAGGGGCAATTCCTCTGGATCGAATCCTTTCAGTTTCGGCACTGCGATTGCTAGTGTAGAGTGGTACCAATCGAGACAATCGAGGACTCCGTCACGGAGAAGACAGCTCAGGACGCAATGATTCCAGCGGCCCCCCGGGGTCTATGGCCCTTCCGCAACGCTCAATTTGCATTGGGTTCGATGACAATCTGTCTGCTGATGCTGGCGGTCTATTACCAAGTGCTGGTGAAACTAGTAACCGACTGGTGGCAAATACCCGATTTCTCTCACGGATTCCTGGTGCCTCTCTTTGGAGCTTATCTGGTATGGGAAAAGAGAAGCATCCTCCTGAGGGTGAAAGTAGCTCCTGCTTGGAGTGGAATTGCCGTTATGGCCGTGGGGCTTGTGGTTCTTCTGTTGGGCGTCTGCGGATCGGAGCTATTCCTCTCGCGGGTTTCTCTTATCATCTTGCTCGCCGGATTGGTGCTTTGTTTTGGCGGATGGCATTTCTTGAGGGAGCTACGCTTTGCCCTGCTGGTGCTATTGCTGGCCATCCCGCTTCCCGCCATCATCTTCAACCAGATCACTTTTCCGCTGCAGATATTAGCTTCAAAGCTAGCCAGCAACCTGCTCCCTTTATTCGGCGTGCCGGTTCTGCGGGAGGGCAACGTTATCGAGCTTCCTTTGATGAAGCTGGAAGTGGCCGAGGCCTGCAGCGGCATCCGCTCCCTGATGAGCCTATTCACGCTGTCGGTCTTCTATGGATATTTCATGGAAGGATCCGTCTTGCGACGTGTCGCCCTCGTCCTGGCCAGCATTCCGATCGCGATTGCGGCCAATGCAGTGCGCATCGTCGGCACCGGATTGTGCGTCCAGTACTGGGACCCGGACAAGGCGCTGGGCTTCTTTCACGAGTTTTCCGGCTGGGTCATCTTTGTGGTTTCGCTAGCATGCCTATATCTCGTCCATCGCGCGATGATCCTAATTCCAGCCAGAAGGCGGCAGAGATGAAGAACGTTCGCCTCTGGATCGCTTCTTTGCTGCTTGCGGGAACGGCGCTGCTATTGCATACGCGCGCCAGCACCGATCGCAATCCCCCCAGTCAGCCCTTGTCGCAGCTGCCGACCAGCATCGCGGGATGGACGGGAAGCGATCTGCAGATCGAGCAGCAGACGCTCGACGTTCTCGGAGCTGGAGACTTTCTTTCGCGTGTTTATACGCAGAGCGCGCAGATGGCGCCGATTGCCCTCTTCATTGGTTATTTTCCTACCCAGAGAACCGGCCAGACCATCCATTCTCCGAAACATTGCCTGCCAGGAGCCGGATGGGTCTTCGAGTCCTCGAGTTATGTCGATCTACTCGATGTAAATGGCAAACTGCACCGGGTAGGTGAATACGTTATTGCAAATGGCGAAGTAAGGCAATTCGTCATCTATTGGTACCAGGCGCATGGACGAAGTGTGGCGAGTGAATACATGGCCAAGATTTACATGGTCGCCGATGCAATACGGCTGAATCGTACAGATGGAGCGCTGGTCCGCGTGATCACACCGATTGCGCCCAGCGACGGCGTATCGGACGCAAAAGAACGCGCCGAGAGATTTGCAATGCAACTTGCGCCCTTGCTGCCGCGATTTGTTCCAGATTAGACGTGCAGTGAGAGACACCTAGATCGATCAATGGCTTCGGGCTGTAGCCGTTCGAGAGACAGCCTGAAAGGATGGAAGCAAGTGAAAAGCAACCTTATGACAATTCAACTCGCCTTCAATGGCTGGCGGAAATTGCGAAATTGTAGCGCGGCCCTTGGCGCGATTGCACTCTTTCTATCGCTCACTCTGTTGTCCGGCTGCCACCGCGATCCAAACGTACGCAAGCATAAGTATCTGGAAAGCGGGCAGCGGTATAGCGCCCAGGGCAAAGACAGAGAAGCCGCCATTCAGTTTTCCAATGCTCTGAAGATTGACAAAAACTTCGCCGAGGCGCATTACGCCTTGGCGCAAACCTACGTCCATATGGGCGCACTGAGCGCCGCTTACGGCGAATTTCAGCGGACCGTTAATCTGCAGCCGGATAACCTGAAGGCGCGGATCGACCTCGGAAACTTGTTGCTTGCCGGAGGCAAAATCGACGATGCGCAAACGCAGGCCAACGCAGTAGTAGCTGCTCAGCCGGACAACGCCGATGTGCACGCCTTGCTCTCCCGCATTGCGGCAAAACGGGGACAGAACGACATAGCTCTGACCGAGATCCATCGCGCGCTGGATCTCGCCCCAAACGAAGCTACGCTTCACGAGACTCTCGCGTTGCTTGAATCGGGCGATTCAACGCAGAGCGCTTCCGTTGAAGACGAATTGAAGAAGTCGATCGCGCTTGATCCCAAATCTGTGAACGCCAAACTGCTGCTTGGCGCATTCTATGCCAAGAGCAGTCGCTGGCCGGATGCCGAGAAGGCATGTCGCGATGCCATAACTACCGATCCAAAGAATCTAAGTGCTCGTGAAGGATTGGCTCAGGTTTTCGTCAAGCAGGGAGAGTTAGCAAAAGCCGAGGACGTCCTGCGTCAGGCTTCGAGCGATCTTGCGGACAGCCCGCAGGGAGTGCGGATGTTGGCTGACTACTACGCTAGCTCCGGACAGATCGACAAGGCCAAGGTCGAGTTTGCAAGCCTTGCTCAAAAATATCCCAAGAAGGTTTCTGTGCGAGAAGGATACGTGCGAATTCTTCTTCAGGTCAAAGACTATGCGACCGCTCAAACCGTTATAGCCGGACTGATGAAGAGTAACGGCAAGGATCCTAAGATCGTCGCATTGAACGGAATTGTATTGCTCAACAATGGCAAGGCGAGTGATGCGGTTAATGGTCTTCAGAGTGCGGCTAGCAATGACCCAAAAGACGCTTTCATTCAGTATTGGTTGGGTATGGCCGCGCTGGCAAAAGGCGATAGCGGGCTGGCAGAGAAGAGCTTTCGCCAGGCGGCGCAACTGAACCCGCGCGGCGTGGAAGCGGAGGAAGAACTTGCGCATATTGCGAGTCAGCGTGGAGACACGAGCATGCTGGCTGATGTGGCGGACAAGACGATTGCTGCCGCTCCTCGTTTCCCCGGCGGTTATCTGTGGCGGGCTACGGTAGAGTTGGCCCATAACTCCCCGGACAAGGCTGAGGCCGACTTGAAGATCGCGATGGCCGATGCCCCGCAAGGCGCGCAGGCTTATCTGATGCTCGGCGAACTTCGCTTCGCACAAAAGCGCTACGCGGACGGAGCAGCGCTGCTGGAGCAGGCTTTGCAGTGCGATCCCAATTCGATTGGTGCCATGCGCGGTCTGGTCGGTTACGATCTCTTCAAGAAGCAGTCTGCTTTTGCCCTGACTCGTCTGAACGCGCAAATTGTCAAGAGTCCGAAGAACAGCGGTTTCTACGATCTGCTAGCTCAATTGCAGATTCAAAACAAGAATCTCGACCAAGCAGCAGCCGCAGCTCAGAAAGCAATAAACGTGAATCCGGATGATGGCGAAGCGGTCGCAATCTATGCCCAGATTCAGGTTCAGCGTGGACAGGCGGCAAATGCCATCGGCGTCTGGGAGCAATGGTCGAAGGCGCATCCCAACAGTGCCGGCGCTCTTGCAATTCTAGGGAACCTGGAGGAATTACAGGGAGATATACACAAGGCAGAAGACTACTATAAGAAGGCTCTTCAAATCCAGCCTGCGCAGCCTATCGCCGCCAACAATCTTGCTTACCTGATGCTTCAGAATGGCGGCAACATGGATGTAGCTTTGACGCTAGCTCAAACGGCACGCCGCGGCATGCCGAATTCGGCTAACTCTGCGGACACCTTAGCATGGGCCTATTATCACAAAGGAACCTATGGGTTCGCCCGGGATCTTTTGGAAGACGCGATCAAGAACGATCCGAGCAGCCCGGTTAGGCAGTATCACCTGGGAATGGTGTATAGCAAGCTTGGGGATAAAAGCAACGCCGCGATGCATCTGAAAAAAGCTATTCTCTTGGCTCCTGATTCGCCAGTGGCTAAGGACGCACGAGTTGCTCTGCAAGGACAAAGTTAGTTAGAAATTGCGCTCTGATGGCACCGGCGGCACGTCACATGCCGCCGGTCACTAATATGTACGGTTTGAATGGCGCAAACGGATCGCGCGCCAATACTTTTTTTGATAAGAGTTGATTCGACATGACAAACACCAAGACCATAGCACGCAACACCGGCTGGTACGGCATAGAAACTATTATCGACGCCGTTGTAGGGCTTGGGACTTCGATTGCGATTAACCGCTATCTTGGACCCGAGAAGAACGGCTACATAGTTTATATTTCTCAGATCGCTGTTATGGTTAGCAGCCTGGGTGGACTGGGTATTCCAGCAACGACGCGAAAATATATGGCCGAGTTTATCGGCATGGGTGACAAGGGCACGGCACGATACATTTATCTCCGCACCTTGGTGCTGCAGATTGTCCTGGCGACGCTGGTAACCAGCGGTTTTCTTTTCTGGGTGCTGAGGGATGCTAGTGCGGATTACAGGTTGGCCTCGGCTTTGCTGGTGCTTAGTATGTGGCCCTCAATGGTCAACTCTATCTCAGCTCAGGCTAATGTCGCCACAGAAGATTTGTCGAAGAATCTGCTGGCATCCGTCGCTTCCGACGTTACATATCTAATAGCAATTATATTCACTTTGGTGTTTCACTGGGGTGTTACTGGCGTCGGTGCGGCGCTGCTCTGCAGGAGGACAATCGATTTTCTGGTGCGTTTCGTTCCAACTATAATCCGCGCTCTCGCCTGGGAGACAACGCATGCGCTTCCGCCAGAGTTGCGCAGGCGCATGATGGTATTCGCCCGTCAGAGCGTTGCAAGCTTGGCAGTGGCGATGATCGTCTGGGGCCGGTCGGAAGTCATACTTTTGAAGAATCTCTGCGCGGATATTCGCCAGGTCTCGTTCTATTCGGTAGCCTTCACGATGGCCGAACAACTGTTGCTGACGGCAACCATCTTCGGCGCTGCGGCCGGCGCCACGATCTTCGCTCAGTACGGCCGTGATAAATCTAAACTTCCGGGTATGGCTGCTTCTACCTTCCGCTACATCGCACTGATGTCGATTCCGCTGCATTTCATTGCGGCCTCGCTTGCGGTTCCCGCACTGCTGCTTGTTTACGGCCGCAAGTTTGAAGACGCCGCGATGGTAGTGGCGCTGGCTCCGCTGCTGTGCATATTCAAAGCCTTTCTCGCGCCGGCGCAGAGTCTCCTGGAAAGCATGGAACGGCAGCGATCTGTGATCGCCGTGACTATTCTGGCGGGAATTATTGATATTGGCGTCGCCTGGTATTTCATCCCTACGCTCGGCGCGGTGGGCGCCTGCATTGGTAACGGCGCGGCACAGGCAACGGCCGTCGTCATGATGTGGGCCATCGGTATGTATCTCTACAAGGTGAAGCTTCCTTGGCTGCAGGTTGCAAAAATTGTTTTTATCAGCGCGTTGGCAAGTTTGGCCGCACATTCCATCGCTATGCGGATGGCACCGCTGTGGGCCATTCTCTGCGGCGGAAGCGCTTCCATGGTCGTTCTCTTTGGACTGTTCTATTTCATGCGCGTGCTTGAGCCGGAAGACCACGACCGTCTTAAGATTCTAACTGGAATGCTGCCCAGACCCATCGCTGGACCCGTCGGTGGATTTTTCTTGTTGTTGATTCGCGCGGAATCTGGATGCGTGGGCACGGCAGCGAACTACGTCACGGCAGAAGAGCATGCTCCACTCGGATGTCGCGAAAGTGTCCCCGAGGAACTTCTCGATGCCGATCCGGCAATATGTGTCGCGCATGAGGAAGAGCAGTAAGGGCTGGCGCAGGATTGAAACTCTCCCCGTCTGGATCGACGCTTGCCTCCTACAGCTCTGTATCTTGAATCTTCTGAATGCGAATGCCGGGGAGGTACTGCATTTGAAAAATTCGGTCGCACGTCATAGGATGTTCTTCGATATCGGTCAGAGTTATGAATACCCCCGTAAGTTAGTTAAACTCGATACTCGCTTGCCTTGCGCAAGTTACAAACTCTCGCACCTTGACAGGGTCCTTGCGGCCTGGTGCGGTTTCGACACCTGAGACCACATCAACGCCCCAAGGACGCAGCGTGGAGATGGCTTCGACCACGTTGAACGCAGAGAGCCCGCCCGCGGCCACTAGCTTGAGTCTTCCGGCATTGCCGAAGACAGTCTTTCGCGCCTCGATCCAGTCAAATCTCACGCCGGTTCCGCCAACGGCCAATGCCGACCGCGAGTCCACAAGCACCGCATTTACATGCGGGTCCTTAGTGTGTTCGACGATCCTGACTACCTGCAGTTTCGCGGTCTCTGCGTCGAAGTGCACCACTCGCAGAATCTGCAGTTTAGGCCCGAGGCGCTTGTGGAGTTTGGCCGGTAGTTCAGGGTCCGCGTCATAGTGCAGTTGCACGCCGGTCAGGTTGCAGGCTTGAACTGTACTCACGATTTCGTCGAGGTCGGCATCAACGAATACGCCGATCTTCTCCACGGTAGGCGGCAGGTGCGGAGTGATTGCGGCAACTTCGGCCACGGTTACGCGGCGCGGGCTCGGCGCAAAGACGAATCCCACCGCATCGGCCCCGGCATCGACGGCCATTAGAGTGTCTGCCAGGGAAGTGTTGGCGCAGATTTTGATCCAGATGCTCATACGGCCGCGATTGCTCCAGCCAGCAGTGCCGTCAGTGCCGCGTCTGGATCGGACTGGCGCATAAGGCTTTCACCGATGAGAAATGCATCGAAGCCGGCGGCGCGCAGCCTGACCAGGTCTTCCGAAACTGCAATCCCGCTTTCGGCCACGCGCACCACTGTCTGCGGGATTCGCTTCACTAATTCAAACGAGGTTTCCAGGCGCACATCAAAGGTTCCGAGGTCGCGGTTGTTGACGCCAATGGCGTCGGCGCCGGTATCGCCCAGCGTCGATAACACGCGGTCAAGCTCGGCGGCTGTGTGCACCTCGACAAGAACATCCAATTCAAGGCCGCGAGCCGTCTGAGCAAAGCGGCCGAGTTCGTCGTCGGTGAGTGCGGCGGCAATCAGCAGAATTGCATCGGCTTGATGGGCGCGAGCTTCCACGACTTGATACTCATCCACCGTGAAGTCCTTGCGCAGGCAGGGCAAAGCGACCGCAGCCGAAGCCAGTTCCAGATTGCGCAGGCTACCTTGAAAGAACGGCTCGTCGGTCAACACGGAAAGCGCCGCAGCGCCGCCGGCAAAGTAGCTCAAGGCGAGCTGAGCCGCGTCGAAGTCCGCGCGAATCAGCCCTTTCGAGGGCGAGGCTTTCTTGATTTCGGCGATGACTGCTGGACCTTTGGAGGCGCGTTGACGCAAAGCCATTGCCCAGCCGCGCGGCTGGTGCAGAGCAGCGAGACGCTCCAGTTCCGCGGCGGAAACGCGTGCTTTGGATGCGGCCACTGTGGCTCGCGTCGTCGCCAGAATTCTGTCGAGGTGAGTAGACATGCGCTGAGTCGAGTATACGAAAGCTGCCGCAGCTGATACTTTCGGACGAATTGGTTCGCTGATGGAGGCTCAGAAGTTGGAATAATTATGTGCAAAGTCTCCGGTTTCGCAAATTATGTGTCTCTGTGAGGATAATCTTCGGAAGATATTGATTCTATTTAGGTTAAAATTATCTGCAATTTTTGAGGGTCGAAAATAAATCTAAAAGGGGGGAGGAGGGGGTACCTCTCTTAGTATGCAGTATCTATCTTTTTGAAATTAAAGGTAAACATAAGATACTATTATGTTTAATAAGCTCCCATCGCGTCTCTCTAGTCTATACAGTTCACCCTTATTCGCCAATTTTGGGCCACTTGTCTGACAATTCTTACAAAACAAGCTTTCAGATGCGAATTTCTCGGTCGATGGATTCCCTCTGGCACAGATCCAACTTGAAGATCAACCCATAACCCGCTACTGCTGCTTCTTCGCAGCGTCGGCGAAAAGGCGTGTCCGGATATCGACGATCATGCCTCGTGGCATCTTAACTGTCAAAGTTTGATGGCTGTGGTGGGCGGGCAGCCCTTGGTTCGCCTCTCCGTACATTTGCCCGGTGAAGGGCGTGAAGCCGTCCTGTGCGTAAAGCAAAGATCCGGACACGAACACGACTATACCCAGGAACCATCTCATTTTCAGTCTACTTTTGCGTCTCCGTCTTAGAGTGCGCCTAGAGCTTGTTTCAAAAATGCCTCCTGAGCGTTATCTAGAAGCACGCGAGGTAAAAGAAGGCGTAGTAAATGGAGAGCAGATGCTCGTGACGAACCAACAATCGGCGGAACTGCCCGAGCCATGCATTGGTTCTTTCCACGATCCATCTGCGCTTATAACGACGGAGCTTGCGGCCATCTTCATAACGCCGCAGTTTGTTGTTCTTCCGGTACGGCGCGATCAGTTCGATATTTCGCTTCTTGAACCGCTCGCGCAGTGGATCGGAGTCGTAGCCGCGGTCGGCTATGATGCGCTTCGGCTTCTGCCGGGGCCGGCCGCGCGGCCGGGGGATGCGGACTTCGGCGACTGTGGCCTCCGCAAGATTAACTTCACTCGGGGAGGCACTTTCCAGCCGAACTCCCATCGGAAGACCTTTACCGTCGACCAGTACCATCCACTTCGTCCCCTTACCACGCTTGGTCTTGCCGACCGCGGAGCCCCTTTTTTCGCCGGAGCGAAGCTGCCGTCAAGGAAAATCTCGTCCCACTTGAGCAGACCTCGCTCATCCAGTGTTCCCAACAGCGTGCGCCATGCATTCAGCCAGATGCCTTGCTCCTGCCACTGCTGCAATCGCCGCCAGCACGTGGAGGGCGAAGGAAACTCGTCGGGCAGAAATCGCCACGCCGCCCCGGTTTGCAGAACCCAGAGGATACCTTCCAGGCAGGCTCGATTCGGCGCCGGCGGTCGCCCTCGCTTATCCCGCCGCCGCTTCAGCTTGGGAAGCATGGGCTCAATCAACTTCCATTGCTCATCAGTCAAAAGCTTCTGCCGCTTTTTCATAGCAGAAGCTCAACAGCTAAACCGCCTCAAGCGTAAGTGCCTGTCTTGAGGCCGAACCTATTTTTGAAACAAGCTTTAGTTAAGTACACGAGTTTTGGAGTCAATTTCATTTCCATAAATAATGAAGAGTAACAACGATTGATGTTTCACGTGGGCCGCGTCTCTGGACGGATAAGGAGGCAATGTCGATAGTATTTGAGCGAACTTGAGGATGAGACGTTATCAAGCTTGCTGTCGCAATGAGACAACCAGGATGAGCAGACCCTTCAATTTGTGTTCTCGTTTATGCCATAAAAATCTAAAGTGAGGATTGGGCAACGCACGCGTGTATAACAAATTAGGCTTCAGATTGACCTGGAGCCGAGGTGCATCAATGAAGACCGAGAAATAGATTGGGCATCAAGAGAAGAACCTGATTATCAGATATTAGAGCGAGGGCAAGAACAGTAAACTGTTGCGAGTTACGAACAGAGTTCCGCTGAACAAACAGATGGTATGCGTGCGAGGTACTCACACTTCGCACGAATGTGGAATCCGGATCGAATGCTGCCTGTCACTTCTTGACAATTAATCGATCCGGGGTGACTGATGCCACGGACAGTCTGGGAACTGTTGTTGAACCTTGCAAGGCAATCTGCGGCTGGCCGTTTTCGCCGATTGTCCAGGTCCCCAGTAGGTCCTGGGGACCGTCGGTCGGAGCAATACTTTGCACCACTACGATTCCGTCAGGTTGAAGCTCAAAACCAATGCGGCCCCGCGAGGGCGGGAACGGAAAGCTGGCCGGCCGGAAAACCATTTCGTCCGCCGTGTCCTCTTCATGAGAGTGTAGCCACCGCTGGTTCAAGATGCCGGGAGGTACGTCTTTCCATGTCATGCGGTCACCATGTTGAGGGATTGGGAGAAGGGCGATTGCAACCTTCCCCCAATGTTCCCAGCGATCGACGCCCGCGGGCCATCCAGTGTGGCAGCCATCCGCGAAACCTGACCCGGAGTAAACATGATCATCGTGTCGTCGTCGACATAGTCCATGAAGTCCATGAACATGTCGCCGTTGGGCCCATTGCTGCACGAGAGATGCGGGAAGGCCGGCTTACCGTAGTTGGGAGCCTGTTGTGGCGGAGTGTCGTCCACCAGATCGGTTCCGCTGCAGTCGAGCCTATCACCCCAGATGTGAATCAGGTTCAACCAGTGTCCAACTTCGTGGGTTGTGGTCCGTCCTAGATTGTAGGGTGCCGTGGCGACGCCAATTGTTCCGAACGCCGAGTAGAGAATCACCACACCGTCTGTTGCCGCCAGCCCTCCCGGAAACTGTGCATAGCCTAGGAGCCCGCCGCCGAGGTTGCAGATCCAGATGTTGAGAAACCGATCCGAAGGCCAGGGGTCGGCTCCACCAGTGGCGGTGGATTTCACACTGTCATCGGTTGTGAAGGCGCTGGCTCCGGCCGCCGTGCGAGTGATGCCGTTGCTCGGGTTTCCGTCCGGATCAGTTGTGGCGAGTGCAAACTGGATCTGAGCATCTGCTGGCATGTTAGCCCACACCGAAGGCACATTCGCTTTGTCAGAGTTTGCCGCGCGATAGTCGCGGTTGAGCACAACGATCTGACTTTGCACCTGAGCATCAGAAATGTTCTGCGTGTTGTTGGCATAGACTACATGCGCGACAACGGGAATCGTGATCGGTTGCGTGCGCCTGTTTTGAGCGTTCCAAAGCATGAATTGGGAGGAGAAGCGCTCAATCTCAATCCGGTTCTGTTGATAAGCGCGATTTTCGAGCAGGCGATGATGAACTTCGGGCGTGCCGCACGAACGATGTGGAGGAACTAAGATTGAAGCTGCCATTTCTTCTCCTTATAGGTTGCGGCCGGGGAAGGTGATGCCCGGCCATAAGTTCGCGATAGGTTGAGGTTGGTGGATGCGACACGGCGCGGCTTGTTTCCACGCGCCGTGCGAGGAGACAAGTCGCGAAGTTACTTGGGTGCTCCAAGCTTACTGGCGATGGCGCTGACCGGAAGGTTTATGCCGACGGTGAATTGCGCACAGTAATGCGACTTGCCTGTCAGCGAAGTGCCGCTTGGACTGCTGCATGAGGAGCTCCCGGATAGCTCGGGCTGCTTGACAAACATCGCGCCGAGATAGATTTCAGAAGCACTGGGACCCCATGCCCCACCAATCAAAACCTGACTCAGCGGACGCTTGGCATATGCGACACCGGCTATGGGGTGCGGGATCGCAGTGAATCCGCTCCCTTTGACGTCGACTGGCTTGAAGTAGCCGTCCAGGATTGCGAATACGGTTTCGCTGCCGACGTTGGCGGGAGTCGCCGTGCCGGAAGTAGTGTCGAGCTTGAGTTCGCTGATCTTTTTCACCGGAACTGCAAAGCCAACATCCCAGTAATACGGGCCTTCATTGTCGAAGGTGACGTCGTCAGCCAACTTCTGGTCGGAATCGTCCCTGCTCACGCGGAAGGTGCTCTTGATTAGAATGTCCGAAGGGATGTACCCCACGTTCAGCACACCGCCGCTCCACACAGCATCTGGCGCGGCCTGATCTAATCCCGCGATTCTCTGATTCGCCGCAGACCCGTTCCCCGCCGAGTTTCCGCCCGTGAAAGCCTGCAACAATGAGTACAAATGTGCAACATTCGCGGGAGTCTTCTTAGTAATCGTGAAGTCATAGTCGGGGATATAGCTCCCGTTCCCGTCCGGAATTACACTCTTCGCATTGAACTGAAGAAGGAGCACGTAAATCCTCTTGATGCCCTGCAGCCGCTTGGCGCTCGTAAAATCCTCCTGGGACCACTTACCGGGCGCAATGTCGCGATAGAGATACCAATTGTCCGCTTCAACTTTGGGGCTAGGGTCTGGTGCACCCGCTGGACCCTTGCTGGGAGCCCAGGACAGTAAGTGAATTACGACATATACCCCATCTTGCTTGCCAGTTAATACCGGCAAACAATCCGTCGTTTTGCGCTGTTTCGCCGGCGGAAGCTCTTTATCCGCATCGGTCAGGGCGCACGCACCTGCACCTGGATTGCCAGCCTTTTGAATCGCAGCCATCGCCTGAATCAGCGCCATAGCCGCCGCCGGATTGTCCAGCGTAGCCTTGTCCTTATCCAAACCCTTCACAGAATCCAGTTGCGATCCGGCCGCAACGAACGGCACAGCATTCGTGAAGGTCTCATGTTGCGATGTGCTGGCGAGGCAGGGTGAAGCGAAAGCTAGGCAGACAACGACGATCCATCTCTCGCAGGGTTTCACAACTCCTTTTGCGTTCAGCAGTTCGACACACATTTGGGCTCTCCTCCGTGAATTGGCGGCTGTGGCAAGACTCCCGGCTCAACTGCCGCTCACTCAGCTACACGAGGAAACGAGAAGAACTCCTTTCTGGAATTTTCGGATTTGGAGGTTTTGCGCGTTGCCAAGCAGGATTCTTTCTCTGCTGGCCGTCACGCAATCATGTAAAATCCCGTCATAGTAGCGTATTCCCCATTGGCTAACTATTCCTCCATTTCGGATGCGGAGTTAGTTCGTGCATGTGCCGAGTCGAATGAATCAGCGGCATGGCTGGAATTCGTTGCCCGCTTTCAGCGGCCGATCCGGCTCTCTATAATCCGCGCGGCAAATCGCTGGGGTCAGCTTCCCGGAAAGATTCTGGAGGATCTTGCACAGGAGACCTATCTCCGGCTATGCGCGGACGGATGCCGCCTTCTAATGCAGTTCGCGGTCCAACATCCTGAATCGGTCTCAGGCTACATCAAAGTGATCGCGTTCAATCTGGTCCACGACCATTTCAAAGCGAGCCACTCCCAAAAGCGAGGTGCGGGAAATGTAGAGGAGTCACTGACAGACTTGGATCCTCAATCCAGCGGTGCGAACTTCGGTGGCCAAAGCGCAATGGAACGGCACATACTGATGAAGCAAATCAATGCTTGTTTGGAAGCCACTACGTTAACGCCCGATGGAGAACGGGACCGCCTCATCTTCTGGATGTATTACCGGCAAGGCCTCACCGCCAAAGCTATTGCGGCTCTGCCAACTGTAGGGCTTACTGCAAAGGGAGTGGAGGCCGCTATTTTCCGCCTCACGCGCAAAGTGCGCGAGCAGATTATCTACGCGCGAACCCAAAGCGAAAATTCAGAACCCAGGCCCAAAGGATTTTGCACATCAGAGTCGTATTAACAGGGAGAAGCAGGTTTTGACACGGCCATTTGAAAAACATCTCGACGACGACGAAATCGGCGCTTTGCTTTTCCTGGCCAGCGGGTCTTCGGGCGGGGCAGAGATCTCGGATGCTCTCCTTCGTGAACTTCGTAGTCATGTCGAATCCTGCGAATTCTGCGGCCGAAAGGTGCAGATGCATGAGGATGCGCAGCGTGGGATGCATCGTCTGGAATCCCCGAAACTCGAACCACCAGGGCCAGACTGTCCAGCAGATGAGTCGGAATGGCAGCATTTGGTTGTAGGTTTGTTGCCAGAGGAGAGAAGCAAACAATTGATGAGTCATGCCTCCCAATGCGATCACTGCGGACCTCTCTTGCGAGTTGCTTCAGAGTTGGTGACCGAAGACGTAACTCCGTCGGAGGAAAACTTACTTGCGGAGTGGAGTTCCCGGTCTCAGTCTGATGCCAGGGTTTTGGCAGAAAAACTATTAAAGCGGAACCAAGCCGCCACCATTGAGAGACCTTCAAGGCACTGGGCCACGCTTCTCCTCTGGCCGCGCCCCCTGATTCTTGCCGGGACGCTCGGGGCCCTAATGTTGGCCGGCTGGTTAGGAATGCGAACTCTTTTTGCTCCAAACGTGGACCACCTTCTGGCTCAAGCCTATGAAGAGAATCGGACGCTGGAAGTGAGGATTCCCGGCGCGAAATTTGCTCCGCTTCGAGTTGAACGGGGGCAGACGGGGTCGAGCTTTGACCAGTCTCCTTCATTGCTGAAGGCCGAAATCCTGATTGGTGAGCACCTGGCCAAATCTCCAAACGACCCCGTCTGGCTGGAAGCCAGGGCTCGTGCCTACTTGCTTAACGGAAAAGCCGAGCAAGCAATTCAGACTCTACAAAAGGCGCTAGCGATTCAGCCCACCTCCGCGCCAATTCTGACAGACCTTGGTTCTGCTTACTATTTGCGTGCTGAATCGAGAGGCCAAAGCTCAGATTACGGATTCGCAATCGAGGATTTGTCTAAGGCGCTCGCGCTTTCTCCAGACGATCCTGTGTCGCTCTACAACAGGGCTTTGGCTTGCCATCGGGCCTATCTGTATACCCAAGAGATCGAAGACTGGGAGCACTATCTTCGCGTGGACCCACAGGGAGATTGGGCCGCTGATGCCCGGAAACGATTGAATGATACTCAAAAGAGCCTTTCGCAGCGTCAGAAAAGTCTCGTGGAGCCTCTGCTAACGCCGGAAGAGATCTCCCGTAACGGTCAGAGCGGCTTAGCTGCGCTGGATCTCATCGACGAGCGGGTCGAAGAGTATCTCAAGATCGCAGCCGAAGACTGGCTGCCGAAAGCGTTTCCCGCCCCCCCCAAAGAAGCATCCGAAGTTGATCTGGCTGCGCTAAAGCGTCTCGCCAAGGTAGCCTCAACTCGCCATGCAGATAACTGGCTTTCGGACCTGCTCAACCATGCGGGCGGGAGAGACTTTGGTGTGGCGGCTGTATCGCTGTCAGAAGCAATTCTTGCAAACGAAAGGGGGTATTACTCGGATGCGCGTGCCTCCGCTTATCTTGCTGCGCAGCAATTCCGCCACGCCGCAAATCCGGCAGGTGAAATCCGCGCAATGGCAGAAGAAGTCTATTCCGATCATCTGGTTTACGAGGGACCAGCGTGCATCGAACTTCTTCACACACTCGAGGTGCCGCTTGGAAGTAATCGCTACCCATGGCTTCAGGCGAATATGAGTCTTGAGCGGTCCGTTTGTGCCGACTTGATTGGGGATCAGGGTATGTATCAGGCCGCGATCTACCGGGCGATGAGCGTGGCCAGCACGGCAGACGACCTAAGGAATGTCAACCATTCGATAGCCTGGATAGATCCGGCGCGTGGTATGAAACCTGATGGGACCGCTGTTTACGATGACACCCCAAACAAATGCCGGGATCTATATGATGGCGGTCTCCCAGTTTCCCTCGCATATCGCGCGGAAAAATCCAAGCCAATGAAAACGATGGAAGACAAAAGCACTAGTCTCTACCAATTAGTCAACGCCATCGCCAAGATAGACCCAAGGTCGCCAGATTTCCCGAAAGGCGGCAGACTTGAAATCGTGCAGAATGCAATTGTCGAAGTCAATTCCCAAATGGACTCCTTGTACCCCAGGATGTCGCAACTCGCGTTGGCCGCTGCCTTGGCCCAATCGTCTGCAGATTTGATTGTCGATATGAACAAAATTGCAAGCCGAGCGCGAACGCGCAATCTACCGGGAACTCTTAGCAACCTCTTGGCATTCGATCAAGCCTACGTTAATGCGTACGATGCGCAAACCAAAGATGGAAAAGACTGCCTCGCCCCGATCTTGACTGTAGGTCCATAGATACACTGACAATCCGTCGTTCATGAGCCGAGGAAATAGAAATGAGTTGCTTTGAATTCATACACACGAATGGCGAGATCAGCCCCAATTCATTCATTGAGTAGGGACCGTCATGTGCTCGCGCGACCTGATTATTCGGGCAAGCTAGAGCGGACATCTCTGAACAATTTTTTTGGGATAGTTGACAAACTGCTCCGCGAGCGCGACATGCCCTTGCATCCAGTTTGAGATTGGGCCTGCAAAGACGCTACCACTATGAATTCCGGCTGCAAAAGTAGAGAAGACGCCGCTGTCTTCTCCGAATGTTTTCATAATGAAGCTCGTAGCCGGATGCAATGCTGGCCCGTCATTGCCGACGAACGGTCCAGGAACCCTCATTGGCAACCGCTGGGCAGATCGATCTCGAAAAGCGTGCAACTGGCCTATGGCCAGACAGGATGCAATGGAAAAGTTTCGTTCCTTGGGAGGGTCCGATGGCCCATTCGCGGTCGTCGCTTGTGTAAGAAACTAGCCATGTCTCTAAGTCGCCAAGGCGACTGGAATCTCGTGCTCTCCGGCTATGCTGGAGGCCGAGGAAGCTCCCGACGCCTGCGGCGTTTATCGTTCCCGATCCGCGCATTCGCTGTTAAACACCTGATTCTGGTTGCGTTCTCGACGACCCTACGGAGCCCTTAGGCGTCCGGTCCCTCTCATGAGATACTCTTCAGCGATTTCGTTGGGGGAACGTGATGCCTGCAAAACGCGACGTATTAGCAGAGATTGGGGAACTCCGGGGCAGGACGACCGCAATCGACGATCTCGATAGCGGGATCCTCAAGCTGCTTACAATCACGATGTCGACTGAAAAGCTAAAGGATGGCGGCCAGGAAGACGAGCTTCATGCCTATTTTGTAGTGGCCAGCATAGCCGCCATCGAAACGTATTTTCGGTGGCAGATTCGCAGGTTAATTGATTCTGGCAACGAACGATTTTTGAATAACATCCGATTGGATGATCTCCCGATCAAGCTGTCCCATGACCTCGCTGTTGCTCTTATAGGAAAGCAGCTTACGATCGGCGAACTCGTGGCTCACACCGTCGGGTTCAGCAACTTTGAACAGGTTGCGGGTTTCATGACAAAGCTTCTCGCCACAGACTTCGTGCGGTTGGTGGAGACAACATGCGAGCCGGATCATCCAGAGAAGCCGGTCCTGGAAGGCATTGCTCAAGTGGTTGCAGACGTAAAGCGCGCCCTCGAACTTCGCCACATCATCTGCCACGAAGGTCAAATAACCCACTTGATACAAAACTCGGAGATTAAACGACTGTGTAACTCATGCTTTATGTTTGCCCGTGGGTGCCATTATGGTGCTGGCCAGCCGTGCGGGCAAGCTGACTGTTCTACCCATGCCGGAGAACTCGCAGTATCTGTGGCACCCTTCGGTCGAGTTGCTGGGCCGGTCGGTATTGGAACACTACGATCCAAAGCGCGTAACAGCGGTGCTGTTGACAGGCATGGGCTACGACGGATCCGATGCATTTGCGGAGATCAAAAAGCGCGGGGGGCACACCATCGCCGAATCGGAAGAGTCGGCCGTGGTATACGGAATGCCGGCGGAATTGGTCGCCAAGGGCGGAGCAAGTTTGGTCTTAGCGGTAGAAAGAGTGGCCTCGCAGTTATCAACCTGGGCTGGCCGGTAAGGAAAGAACGATGGGACTCGTCAAAGGAAAGGCCGTTACAACTGAGGACAAGGCCGAGCCGATAGAGCAGCGAAGTTGCGAAGAATTGGTAGCGGAGCTTGAGGATTCCGATGCAACGATTCGCCGCCACGCCGCACAACAAATCACGTCCTGTCTCGATGCCGCAGCGGCGCTGGTGAGTCGCTTGAAGCGCGAGGAAAACACTGCCGTGCGTGAAGTAATCCTGAATACGCTGCTGCGACTCCACGACCCATCGATGGGCGCCGGCCTGGCCGACTGCTTACGCAGTGAAGATGCAGCACTTCGCAACGACGTCATAGAAACATTCAAGCAACTGGGCGACGAAGTAGCGCCAATCCTGCGTTCCCTGCTGGCCGATCCCGATCCGGACGTGCGTATCTTCGTCGTCAATATCCTCAATTCCGAGCGTCATCCTGACGTGGAGCAGTGGTTGATCGAAGTTATCGAGCGAGACGCCAATGTAAATGTCTGTGCAACGGCTGTCGATTTACTCTGCGAAGTAGGCACCGAGGCGGCCATCGATCCGCTTCTTCAGCTCAAAGCCCGCTTTGCCCACGAATTCTACATCCAGTTTGCTGCCGATCTGGCTCTAAAACGTATACGAGAAATTTGACCCGCTGATGAGCACATACGCGTCCCAGCCAGAATCCGCGACAATCACCAACGAGGACTTCTTGAAGTTCAAGGAGTTCTTCTATCGCCGCACGGGCATCAGCTTCGAGATATCCAAACGTTACTTTGTGGACAAACGCCTGGTTGAGCGCATTGAGGCCACCGGCACAGGCACCTTTCGCGGCTACTTTACCTTGCTGCGCTTTCAAGCCTCGGGTGAAGAGTTACAACAGCTCACGAATGCCATGACGGTAAATGAAACCTACTTTCTGCGCGAAGAGTATCAGTTTCGCTGCCTGGTCGACTCTATTCTTCCGCAGATCGTCCATCGTAGAGTTGGCACGGATGCGATCCGCATCTGGTGCATTCCGTCGTCGAGCGGCGAGGAGCCATATTCGGTTGCCATGTTTCTATTGGAAAATTGAGCGGGAATCAGGGAGTGGGACGTCGAGATTATCTCCTCGGACATCGACACCAGCATCTTGCGTCGTGCGCGCGCCGGACGCTACTCGCCGCGCTCAGTTCAATATCTTCCAGATACTTGGTTGAAGAAGTATTTTAAGAGCGTTGGCGACGAGTATCAGCTCTGCGATGATCTGCGCCAGGCGGTCGAGTTCACTCGCGTCAATCTCGCAGAGCCAGCCGACACGCTCAACTATCGCAATTTCGACGTGATCTTCTGTCGCAATCTTCTCATTTATTTCGACGACGCGTCGCGCAAGACGGCGTCCGATACTTTCTACGAAGCACTGAATCCGGGCGGTTATCTTTGCCTGGGCCATTCGGAATCCATGAGCCGCATCTCGTCTTTGTTCGAGGTGCGCAAATTCCCTGAAGCGATTGTCTATCGCAAGAGTCTGGAGGCCAAATGATGGACGGCCTGATCCTGAATGAAGGCGTGATCGTCAAGCGCATTCTGATTGTCGATGATGCAGCCACTGTGCGTATGTATCACCGCGGCATTTTGGAGTCCGCGGGCTACGCGGTCGAAGAGGCAATGAACGGAATCGAAGCCCTGGGAAAAACGCTTGAAACTCCATTCGATCTGTATGTCGTGGATGTCAATATGCCTAAAATGAACGGCTATGGCTTTTTAAGCGAGTTGCGTGGGCAAGAGATTCCACAGCAACCGGCCATCATGGTCTCGACCGAAGCAGCGCCGGGAGATGAGGCGGCGGCGTACCGGGCGGGCGCAAATAGTTATCTCGTCAAACCCGTGCAGCCAAACCAATTGTTGATGTATGCGCGTCTCATGCTCGGGTAGGCAGTCCAATGAACCCCTTGCTCGAACAGTTTCTATCTGAATCCCGCGAACTCTTGGAAGGTATCGGCCAAAAGCTGATGCAACTGGAAGACTCACCCAACGACAGGCGCGTGATCGACGATCTCTTCCGGTCTGTACATACCCTGAAAGGCAAAAGCGGCCTATTCACATTCCCCGAGATGACACGCGTGCTCCATGCCGGCGAAGACCTGCTAGGAAAGGTGAGAAACGGTGAGATGGCGTTCTCGCGGGAGTTAGCGGATCGTCTGCTCGACGCAATGGATTTCGTCGGCCTGCTCTCGAATGAAATCGAGTCGACAGAGTGCATCGACGCTTCCCACGCGGCCGATTCTGCTCGTCTGGCTGAGTCGTTACGGACGCTGATGGTGGACTTAGCAGACTCAGTTAATTCCGATACTGCCGGATCAACTCCCGTCACAACAAAACCGACTGTCGTCACACACACCGAAATACCGCCACTCAGCGAAGTTCCTGAAACACTGCGCATTGAAGCCTTCCGCCGATGCGGCGATGGGGAGAAGTTTCATTGGATTGCTTATCAACCTGTTCCAGAGTGTTTTTTCCAGGGCGACGATCCATTCCATCGTGCCCGCCAGACACCAGGTCTGCTCTGGGGTAGGGTTCTGTCGTCCGAGCCTCTGCCGCCACTTGCCGAACTGGACACATACAGGTGTTCGCTGAAGTTTCATCTGTTGACAGCGGCCTTTCACGAAGAGTTGGTCGAGTACTTTCGTTATGTGCCGGATCAGGTAGAAATCGTTGCAGTCGATCCATTGTGGCTGACGATTTCAGAATGCGAGCTAGAGAACAGAGTCGGAGTTGAAAATAATCTTGTTTCCGGATCGCCGGTCTCCGAACCAAAGACACCCCCGGAATCCATCGAAGCAGCAGCCGCGCTCACACGGGTTCTGACGGCACAACAGCAGATTCTCGCCTTGGATGATCATCCCGCCTGGCTCTCCGGAAGGCTCAAAGCGGTTGCAACGGTGCTCAAGAATTTTGGAAACTCCTTGGGCATTGCCGGAGTCGAAGGTCAGATTGAAGCTTCACTTGCTGCAGCTGTGGCCTCCGCCAGCGTCTCCCGCTGCTCGAATGGCTAAATGCTCATCTGAGCCAGTTCACATCGAAACTTGTTCCACAGTCCGCTGCGAACAGAAGACGGGCCAACGGTGAAGAAGAAGCCGCTGCAGGCGCTGGTTGCGATAAGCAGACTCTAACTGCGTCCTGCGCTCGTCCTTCTGACTGAGATATTTTGTGTAATTGCCTTGGTAAATATTCAGCCGTTTATTCCATATTTCGACGGTGCGGTCGATGGTTACATCAAGAAAATAGCGGTCGTGGGAGATAAGTATGTAGCCGAATGGATAACTCTTGAGATAGTCTTCGAGCCAGTTGCGAGTTTCTAG
>Ga0187847_10000098_pt1 | contig 96363 bp, 78 predicted proteins | sample June2016WEW_4_10_FD_132458 | JGI IMG/M metagenome (GOLD analysis project Ga0187847, IMG submission 132458) | Peatland microbial communities from SPRUCE experiment site at the Marcell Experimental Forest, Minnesota, USA - June2016WEW_4_10 | ecosystem: Environmental > Terrestrial > Soil >...
CCGTTGCGAGAATTGCTGTGATCGCTGATCGCCCAACCAATCCGATTTTCATCCCGCTCCTCCGAAGAGAGTTTAACCCATTCGGTCCGCGTTCGCTCGCTGCGCTCTGAGCCTTGGAGTTGCACGATCGAATTGTCAGGGACGTGCGTACAGCGTGGCTGGCAGCAAATACTGCGAATCAACGTGTCGCCGTAACCGAGGAGCTTTTCAAAGAGGCAAACCTGGCACTCTCGCCGGCACAAACACGTTACCGACTGGGACAGAGCTCAATCGTGGAGCTAAGTCAAGCGCAATTTTAACAACGGAGGGTATCAATTCCTCAGTGGAGTCCGGCCTCGGTATTGGTTTTGTGCCGAGTCTCGCGCTTGAAAAAGCGTTGAAGCTTGGAACAGTCAACGCAATTCAACTCGAAAACGGTCCGATTCGGCGCCCGCTGAGCCCAGCCCTGCTCAGCGGGCCAGATCCAAAGGGACCGATTGGAACGATGGCGGAGCTTGTTCGCGAACATGGCGCAAACCATCGAAACTCCCGATCAAAGATGCATGCGGATGATGAGCCGACAGGAGTTGTCGTGATGAGCGGTAGGAATTCAACAGGACATAAGAAAGCTGCCCTCTGAATGGGAATCCTTTGGTTCACATTGGGCGCATTCTTTACTTCGATTCTGACGGGCCCCCCTCGGTGTACTTACTGGGCTGGGCGAAGTCGATAGTTATTGCGAATCTTTATCTGAATTACGCTGACTCTGCAAAAGGATAATTATTCTGACGTGTCAGCGAGCGAGTGCCCGAAGTGCGGAAATTCCGGCGCCAAGTAGAGCAGTTGCATCGTCGGGCGGCAGAATCTCGAGCGAATAACTCTGCAACGGACTCATCATGACCATTGATTCGAGATGGCTGCGCAAGAGTGGTAGATCGAGGAAGCCTACGTTATGGCCGGTGAAATAGAAACGGCCTGGGCCGGCAAGATGGATGAACGAAGAAGTAGCTGCTGCCAGGGCGCGGTGCCACAGATCGACGAACTCACGGCAGCGGGGATCGCCCTGGCGTGCCCGGGAAAAGACCTCTTCAGGTTCGAGATCAAGGAATCTCATGCGCATCGCTCTGTAGCCCATGATTCCCTCCAGATGGCCAACTCCGCCGCAGGCGCAGTATCTCTCTTTGGGGTCCAGTGTGACCGTGATGTGCCCACCCTCCCAAACGCCCTCGGCGTAAGGCCAGCGGCCATAGCCAATGCCTTTGCCGATTGTCCACACGCGAGTAAGTTTGTTGAGTTGCCCACGGATCGCGGCCACACCAGCCGCAATCGCGTCGGCATCGTTGGCGATATGCACTGGAGCGTCAATGCCGCGCTTGTTCAGGACGTGGGTCAGTTCCTCGGCAAGCCGCATTCCTTTGGTCTGTGACAGATTCGGGGAGTCTTCGACTACCCCGTGGCGAATGATGCCGGGAGCTGCCACTCCGATTGCTTCCACTGTTCCCACGGCATCGCTAATAAGAGTGCCAATCTGCGCTGCCATCATCTGCACCAATTCCCTCCCGGGAATCGCCGTCAGGGCATCCATGTCGTCCGCGTTGTCGGGATAGCGCAGCAAGTTGCCGGTGATGCGTTGATCTTCAATTCTGCCAGCCACAATGTGGTCGGTAATTGCAATGCCAATCGCGATGGTCACAGCATCCTCCTTTGGAAGGTCTACTCCGCCTGGTACCGATGAAGCCTGCCGAGGCCGTTGAAGGCAGCCACTTTGTAACATTCCGCGAGAGTAGGGTAGTTAAATACATTTTCGATAAAGTAATTCACTGTGCCACCCAGGACCATGACTGCCTGGCCAATGTGAACCAGTTCACTGGCATCCTCGCCGATTATGTGCACACCCAACACAGCGCGGGTGTCGCGATGAAAGATCAGTTTCAGGCGACCTGTCGTGTCGCCAAGAATCTGGCCGCGCGCAGTCTCGCGATAGTAAGCCATGCCCACTTCATAGGGCACGTCTTCACTGGTCAGCTGTTCTTCGTTCTTGCCGATAAAGCTGATCTCTGGAATGGTGTAAATGCCATAGGGATAAAATCTTGGATTGGAGGTTGCGGCGCAATCGTTGAAGGCACGGGCGGCAGCGATGCGCCCCTGTTCCATGGAGACTGAGGCCAATGATGGAAAGCCCACCACATCGCCCACAGCGTATATATTTTCAACCTTGGTATGGTAATGCTCATCGACTGAGATGCGGCCGCGGTTATCGGCCTCAATGCCGGCAGCGGCCAGATTCAAATCATCGACTGCGCCCTGGCGGCCGATGGCGTAGAGAAGGGCATCGCCGGAGATCCGCTTTTTGCTTACCATATTTGCGACCACTGTGCCGTCGGGCAGTTCTTCAACGCTCTGGACCTCTTCGCCCAACCGCAGAGTGACGCGGTTGTCACGCAAGTGGTAGCTGAGAGTATCGATAATTTCACGGTCGGCGAATTCCAGCAGTCGGTCACGTTTCTCAACAAGAGTGACTCGGACTCCGAGAACGGCAAACATACAAGCGTATTCGACACCGATTACGCCGCCACCGACCACGATGAGCGTACGGGGAAGTTCCGGCAGGTCGAGAATCTGATCGCTGTTGACAATTGTGCGCCCGTTGACAGGCACTGTGGGCGATGAGGCAGGCTTGGTGCCCACGGCCACAATGATGCGGTCGGCCTCAAGAGTAGTGTTGGTCTGAGGGCCCTCAACTCGCACTTTGTGACAGTCGACGAATCGCGCAACTCCGTGAACCACATCGATGCCGTTGCGCGATAGTTGCGCCTCGGTCACGTCGACTTCGGTCTTGATAACCGCCTGGACGCGAAATGCCAGATCGGCCATGCTGATTTTCTCTTTAACCCGGTAATTGATGCCGTAGATCGACCGGTAGTTGTAACCCGACAGGTGCAGGACCGCTTCGCGCATGGTTTTAGAGGGAATGGTTCCGGTGTTGACACAGACCCCGCCAACAACAGATCGTGCCTCGACAACGCATACGCGCTTCTTCATTTTGGAGGCAGCGACGGCTGCCCGCTGACCAGAGGGGCCGGAGCCAATGACGATCAAGTCATACGTGACGGCGCTCATGTTAATGTCTCTCTCCGCGGTTCAATTCAGTTATAGTCGATGAATCCGCTCCCTGGTTTATCCTTCATAATAATCTTCACTGGCACCGAGGAATCTCGGCTGACTCGAGTGGAACAGACGCCTCGGGGTGACAAGGGACGACCCTGGGCGTGAAGTCGGTTATCGAACGATCTGCGCGGACTATCGCCGGGTAGCTCCAGGCGCGTTCACCAGCGAGCGGTTCTCCCCGAACATTGGCATGGCGAACCGGATCGCCGCCGTCGAGCGGGTAGAGCTTTGACCGGCCGGCCTCCACTTCCCATGGCGCAGACCCAGAGCCGGAAGCCAGGCAACTCAGGTACGATGCTCAAACAAGGCCGCTATCCCGTCTAAAAAGACTCGATCCGAGACGAAAAGACTCCTCTTTCAAGGACAGCTTGCAAGGCGTTTTTTTGGTACAAAAACCCCTGCCTGTGGGCAGAATTGCGCTCCAGTTGAAAATTTTCGCCAGAAATAGTTCACATAATCCACAAAAGTGTGTATTCTGTGGTCAGTGGGCCGCCGCCGAACTGCAAGGCCGTTCCCGGCCCCTCAGATTGTGGCCATGAAAAGAGATAAGGAGACAATATGATTCGCAAGATCCGTCTATTTACCCCCGGCCCGACACCGCTCCTTCCGGCGGCTCAGTTTGCCATGGCCGCTGCTGACATGCACCATCGCACGCCGGAGTTTCGCGCTCTATACCAGAAAGTTCTGGCGCAGTTGAAGGTTTTCGTTGGCACGCAAAACGATGTGCTGCTGCTGGCGAGCTCGGGGACGGGGGCGATGGAGGCTTCTGTTTCCAATCTCACCTCGCCGGGCGACCAGGTTCTTGTGCTTACGGCTGGCAAATTTGGCGAGCGGTGGGTGGAGCTGGCCAAGGCTTTTGGCTGCGTCGCAGAGGTAGTGAAGGCGCCTTACGGGGAGACCTTCGATCTGGCCACAGTGCGCAAGGCGCTGAAGCCGGAGCATCGTGTCGTTTACATGCAGGCGACGGAAACTTCGACAGGCGTGCGGCACGATGTGGAAGCCATTGCGAAGCTGTTGAAGGAGGCAGGCAGCGGGGCGTTGCTGGTGGTGGACGGAATTACCGGTCTGGGGACGACACACTTCGATGTGGACGGCTGGGGGATCGACGTGCTGATTGGCGGCTCGCAAAAAGCGGTGATGATTCCGCCGGGCCTGGCTTACCTGAGCGTGAGCGAGAAGGCGTGGGCGGCGATGGAGGGGGCGAAGAATCCTCGCTTCTACTTTGACTTGCGGAAGGAGCGCAAGAACGCGGTGAAGGGCGAGAGCGCGTATACGCCGGCTGTGGCGCTGATTGCCGGGCTGGGCGCGGCTCTGGACTACATTGCCGGACAAGCCGGCGGCGATCTGGAAAAAGGCCGCATTGCGCTGATTGACAACGCGCAGGTGAACGCAGCGGCGACGCGGGCGGGATTGGTGGCGCTGGGATTCACGCTCTTTGCTCCCACGGCTCCGGCAGCTGCGGCGACGGCCGTGGCTGTGCCCGCGGGAATGAACTCGGGCGACGTTGTAAAGGCGCTCAAAGCCCGCTTTGCGCTGGTGACGGCCAACGGCCAGGGAGAGATGCAGGGCAAGATCTTCCGCGTGGCGCATCTGGGGTTCTTCGATTATCTGGACACGGTGGCGTTTCTGGGTGCGATGGAGCACATTGCGAAAGATACGCTTGGGCTGCCGGTTGAGTACGGGCAAGCAGTGGTGGCAGCGCAGAAGGTGTTTGCGCAGGCGGCGAAGGCATAAGAACGCGGAGTTAGCGGGGTTCGCCGCGCTTCGCGCGGGCTAGCGAAGTTTGCGAGTTGCTTTTGCTAACTCCGCTAACCCCGCTAGCTACGCTAACAACGCTCCGAGAATCAAAGATTGATAACCGGAAGGAACAAATGTCCGAACTGAGTTTTGGGGAGAAGCTGCTGATCGCACGCAAGCAGCTTGACCTTTATCAATACGAGATGGCCGAGCGGCTGGGGGTTCATGCCAACTCGCTGACCAAATACGAACGGGGCGAAGGCAAGCCGCACGCGGCAGTGGTGCGGATCTTCGAGATTCTGTGTGAGCAGCACGGCATCCGTTTTGACGAGTATGAAGCAGCACGCAAGAGCAAGGGAGACAAGATGAAGATCATTCTGGCAGAGAAGGTTTCTCCGGCAACGCTGGCAGTGTTTGCGGCCGAACCGGGGTGGGAAGTACTGACGCACGACCAACTGCCGGACGGATTGCCGGCTGCTCTCACCGACGCCGACGCGCTGGTGGTGCGCTCCGCGGTGCAGGTGGACGACGCACTGATGGAGCGCGCGCCCAAGCTGCGAGTGATTGGCCGGGCCGGAGTGGGCGTGGACAACATCGACGCCGGCGCGGCTACACGGCGGGGCATTGTGGTAATGAATACGCCGGGAGCAAATGCCGTGGCCGTTGCCGAGCTGACCATCGGACTGATGCTGGGGCTCGCGCGCAAAGTGCCTGCGGCGAATGCGTCGATGCACGCCGGCAAGTGGGAGAAGAAGATTCTGCAAGGGGCGGAGCTGCGCGGCAAGACGCTGGGCATTCTGGGGCTTGGCCGGATCGGTCTTGAGGTTGCGGCGAGGGCGCGCGGATTTGGGCTGGAGATTGTCGGCAGCGATCCGTTTGTCTCCGCTGCCGTGGCGCGCGAAAACGGCATACGGCTGGTGACGCAGGAGGAACTTTTCGCCAGCGCGGATTACATCACGCTGCACGTAGGGCTGACACCGCAAACTTCGGGAGTGATCAATGCCAAAACATTAGCCGCGATGAAGAAGGGCGTGCGGATTATCAATTGCGCGCGCGGCGAACTGATTGACGACTCGGCGCTGATTGCCGCGCTGAAGTCGGGCCATGTAGCGGGCGCGGCGCTGGATGTCTTTGCGGAAGAACCGCTGAAAAACTCGCCCTACGCGGAGCTGGACAACGTGATTCTGACGCCGCACATCGCCGGCTCGACAGCCGAGGCACAGGAGGCTGTGGGCATCCAGATTGCGCGCCAGGTGCGCGATTATCTCAAACTTGGCGTCGTGCAGAATGCCGTGAATCTGCCGTCGCTGAGCCACGAGGAGTACGTTGCGCTGGCGCCGTACATTGACCTGGCCGGAAGGCTGGGCGGGTTTCTGGCTCAGGCGGGGCTTAGCGGCGGGAAGTCCGGCATTGAGGCCATCAACCTGATTTATGGCGGCACACTGGCCGAGGCCAGGACCGAGCTGATGCGCAACGCGGCCATCGCGGGACTGCTGGCTGGCTCGGAAAACGTGAACCGCATCAACGCTGCGGCTGTGGCCGAGGAGCGGGGAATTCGCATCCACGAAGAGAAGCAGGAGTCGCATCGTGGCGGAGCGGCTAGCGTTTTGACGATTGTCTTGCATACGGCTGCGGGGACCAGCCGTGCCAGCGCCACGGTGATTCACGGCGAACAGCCTCGGCTTCTGGAATTTGACGGCATCGACATTGAGACGCCGCTCGAAGGGAACCTGCTGGTCTGCCGCAACCTGGACGTGCCGGGCGTGATTGGGCGGATCGGCACCATCCTCGCGGAGCAGGGTGTGAACATCGCCAACTTCGCGCTGGGCCGCGAACGGTCAGGCCCGAAGCCGGTGAAGGCGCTCTCCGTTGTGCAGGTGGACGCTCCGGTTTCCGATGCGGTGCTAGAAGCGCTCGGAACCATCGAAGCGCTGCTCGATGCGCGGCTGGTGAAGTTGCCGGAAGCTGGGTACTGATTGACTGTTGAAACTCGATTGCATCAATAAAGAGAAGAACCACCGCTTGAGGGCGGTGGTTTTTCATTTTGCGACTGATTGCTCGATTACCGCATTGGAGATTTGCGCTGGAGATTCAAAGCCAAAGGGGACTCAAGCCCAACTGAACCCGCTCCGACGGAGTGGAAGGGTACGAATCCTCTTGCCGGTGGCGGCAAAGATGGCATTGCCCACCGCGGGAAGAATCGGCGGCACTGTCGGCTCGCCCAGCCCGGTCGGTGCGTAGTCGGTCTTGCGCCAATAGACTTCAATCTTCGGCGCTTGCCTTATGCGCATCAGAGGGTGGTTATGGAAGTTTGACTGCTGGATTTTGCCATCCACCAGTGTGATTTCCTGCGCCATGTAGCCCATGCCTTCCATAATGCCGCCCCGCGTCAGGTTTTCGGCTGCGGCGGGGTTGATAATCTGGCTGCCCACATCTCCAACGGCCCAGACCTGATGCACTGTGACTTTGTTCTGCGCGTCAACGCTCACTTCGGCAACTTCAGCGACGTACCCCAGATGGCAAAACCATGCGGCAATGCCCATTCCGCGTCCCGGTTCCTTGCTCCGCTTAGCCCAGCCTGATTTCTCCGCGACCAACTCAAGGGCGCCTTTGAACCGCTCCGGGATGAGAGCCTCCTGTCCAGAAGGCTCATGATCGCCCACCGCGTCATGTTCGCCAGCAGACCAGGGCGCTTGTTGGTTGCTGAGCAATTCGAGTTGAAATTCGAGCGGATCGCGTCCGGCAGCAAAAGCCAATTCGTCAAGGAAGGACTGCGCCACCCAGCAGTAAGCGTTGTCACCGGGGGCGCGCAGCGCACCAGTGCGCAGCATGAGTGGCTGCGCGGAAGTGTAAAGCGAGTAAGCCGGCGGAAAACCGGCAGGATACGTGTCCCGTCCAATGCCGCCGCCGGAGGTCGAGTGCTGCTTATCGCCATACGTGACAAAGTGTTGCCGCCAGGCCGTGATCTTGCCCTGTGCATCCAGGCCGGCTTTAAACCGGTGTGTTCCGCCAGGGCGGAAGGGGTCGTGGGTGATGTCATCTTCGCGGGACCAGAGCAACTTAACCGGCACGTCAATGCGCTTGGCAATCCATGCGGCTTCGACCAGGTAGTCGTTCTGGAGCCGCCTGCCAAAGCTGCCTCCCGAGCGCACCATGTGAGTAGTGATGTCATCCTCATGGATGCCAAGCGTCTTGGCTACCAGTCTATGACCATCCTCAGGCAGCGTACTGGTCGACCACATCTCCAGCTTGCCGTCTTTCCAGTGCGCCGTAGCGCCCTGCGGCTCCAGGGTGACGTGAGCGATGAACGGGTACTCATAGGTCGCTTCGACCACCTTTGCCGATGACTTGAGCGCCGCGTCCACATCGCCATAGTTGCGCACGGTGGTGCCGGGCGGGGCCTGAAGAAGTTCCTCTGTCCGCTTGCTGAAACCTTCGGTGCTCTGCGTCGCTGCGGGACCAAGGTCCCAGTCGACTTTGAGCTGTTTGCGAGCCTGCTGCGCCTGCCACCAGTTATCGGCCACAATTGCGATGCCGGGTTCCATGCCCGGTTCCCACGGTGTATAGGCAGCAGGAGTGATGCCGCCATCGATGACCAGAACATGACGCACGCCCGGCAGAGCCTTGATCTGATCGATATTTGCGCTTTTCACCTTGCCTGCAAATACAGGGGCCTTTTCAACTGCTGCATACAACATTCCCGGCAGTTCTACATCAATGCCGAAGAGCGGCTTGCCGGTAACAATGGAGTGAGTGTCCACGCCCGGCTGCGAGTGGCCGATGATGCGGTAATCCTTGGGATCTTTGAGCTTGACGCTGCTGAGCGCGGGCGCGGGCAGCGCAGCGGCTTTGGTGGCAAGCTCCCCATAACCTGCGGAACGCCCCGAGGCGGCGTGAAGCACCCGGCCAGACTGCGTGTTGCATTCTGCCTCCGGCACGCCCCACGTCTGCGCAGCGGCAGTGATAAGCAGCTGGCGTCCAGCTGCGCCCACGCGGCGCATCGGCTCCCAGCCCTGCGGCGTATTATGGGAACCTCCGGAAAACTGCCGGCCGTATATCTTTTCGTTAAGGTCGGCCTGCTTGACGCGAACATCCTTCCAGTCCACATCCAGCTCCTCGGCAATCAGCATGGGCAGCATGCTGCGCATGCCCTGGCCGGACTCTGAGGCGCGAGCCATGATGGTGGCTATGCCGTCCGGAGCAATGTGGATGAAGGTCTGTGGCGTAAGGTCGGGCGAAGTTCCTGGCCCTTGAGCTGCGGCGAGCGGCGAGCGATATAGCTCCAGAGCGAGGCCGCCGCCCGCCAGGGCCGTCAACTGCAGAAACAATCTCCGGTTCATGCGCATCGGATGGCCCTCCTTCACTTGGCGCGGGCTGCCGTGCCCGCCTCTGCGGCCTGATGAATGGCTTGACGGATGCGCGCATACGTCCCGCAGCGGCAGAGGTTGCCGCTCATGGCGGCGTCAATCTCCGCATCCGTTGGGTGAGGCGTTTGCGCAAGCAACGCGGCGGCAGACATGATCTGGCCGGCCTGGCAATAGCCGCACTGCGGCACGTCCAGCGCCTCCCAGGCCACCTGAACCGGGTGCGCTCCATCTGGCGAAAGCCCTTCAATGGTGGTCACCTTCTGACTGCCAACTGCACCCACCCTCGTCATGCAGGAGCGCACAGGATGGCCGTCCACCAGCACGGTGCAGGCGCCGCAAAGCCCTATGCCGCAGCCAAATTTGGGCCCTTTGATGTTCAGTATGTCGCGCATTACCCATAAAAGGGGCATATCCGGCGATACGTCCACCGTGGAGGTCACGGCGTTTACATTCAATTTGATAGGCATCTGTTCACTCCACAATCCGGCTTAGGGAAGAGGATCGGTCAGGAATACAGGCCTGCGCCACGAGTTTATCAAATTTCCGCGTTCGATTTCCACTGAGAAGATGTGGGGCCTTTGGTCGGTTCACTGGCCGCGCAAATTCGATGGAAATCAGGCATTTCTTCCAGCTTTACTCTGCCGGATCGTCTGCCGTGAACGGCGAGCAGCATGGCTTCTGGATGGCGTGGAAGGTCATCAACTCGACGCGGACTCCGTCGGGGTCGTAGAGGTTGAACTGGCCTTTGCCGTCCTTTCCGATTTGGGTGTGGGCATCATACACGCCTCTCAAGCGGTTGCCGGCAGAGAGCGTCTTGAAAGCCGCATCAACACTTACCACTCCGATGGAAGAGTGGTCGAGCACGCCGAGCTGGTGCTGAGTCATGCCGGCCGGGATGCCCTGGCCTTGCGGGTCGCTGACGAGCATATATTCGACCCAGTCATGGCCGTTTGGCGTCTGCTGGCTTACCCAGTCCAATTTGCCCTCTACCATGCCGCCAAACCAGTAAGGGCGGAAGCCGAGCAGATCGCGGTAGAACGTGTCTTCGACTGCCCGATTGTGGACCAGAAAACCGAAATGAATAATGTGGCGGCCAATCACATTGGGAGCGTCTATGGCTTTGGGCCCGGGAGGCGGCTGGACGAACTCCACCTTGTTGCCCTCGGGGTCGAGCACTGTAAACCAGTGGCTGCCGTCGGCGCCGTCCTCCACTTTGGCTGGTGTCTTCCATGAATGGGCCGCAAGGTACCTGCGCATCCCTTCGGCGTTGTCGGTGTTATAGGCCGTGTGGTCCAGCCGATTGATACCCACGCCCGGAGGCAGCGGCAGAACCTCAATAAATTGCGAATTGTTGATGGCGTAGCGCATGCCCCGCGGGTTCTCCGGGTCCGGCTCTCTGTCCGCGCCAATGACCTCACGGTAATAGTGATCGGTGGCCGCCGGGTCGGCTGCAAAAACGGCTATGTGCGAAATGCCGGTGATTTCTGGCCGGACTGGCGCAGTTTGAGCGGAGGCTGCGGCGGTAAAGGCAACGACAGAAGCAGCGGCAAGGAATCTCAAATACATTCGGCACCTCGAATATTGCGGCGAGTCAACGATAAATCGATTGACGAAAATGCGCAAATTGGCGTTATCCCCCTTCTTCGTGCTGCCGCCGAATGTTCTTCTGAGCCAAAACGCTTTACTAGGGCCTGTTCACACTACTGGAGTGGATGGCGTTGCGAGGGAAAATCGGGCCAAACGAAGCCGAGCCTGAAGGCTTTGGTGGCTCCAAGGTCGAGGGCGAGAATGAAGTGTGGCCCGATTTTCGACGCAACCCTTCGGGCCGGGGTCAGTTTTCCCGATTTCCGCGTCCTTCGTCGCTAGCAGACACCCGGTATGCGTCGCTCCTCACTCCTTGAACTCGAGAAAACTGCCTCCCGGCGCCACTACTCCAGTAGTGTGAACAGGCCCTAAGCAAGCTGCCGGAAAATAGCCAGAGCCATTGAAATAGTTCCCCATGCATTGCGAAGGGTGTTACAACAGGTGTGTATGGCCAAACGAGCAAGATCAGGCGCCGAATCCCAACCAGGGCAACCAGTTGGCCTGCGTACTCTGGGCGAATATCTCAACCTTTCACCGGCCACCATCTCTTTGGTGTTGAACAACGCTCCCGGAGTGCGCTCCATTCCGCAGCAAACCCGGGACCGCGTGAGGGAAGCGGCAGCCAGGTTCGACTACCGGCCCAGCTTTTTTGCGCGGTCGCTGCGCAAGCGGCAGTCTTATTCCGTAGGCGTACTGATGCCGGAGTTGAGCGACAGCTACGCGACCCAGGTGCTGGCTGGCGTTGAGGAGTTCCTTTTGGAAGAAGGGTACTTCTACCTCATCGCAAGCCATCGGCGCAAACCCGACCTGATTGAGGAGTACTCGAACTTGTTGATGGATCGTTCCGTGGAAGGATTCATCCTTGTTGACACGGTGCTCAAGCACAGCATGAAGGTCCCGGTGGTGGCTGTGGCCGGGCATCGCAAGATCGAGGGCGTCAACTATGTTGTGCTGGACCAGCGCCGCGCGGCGGAGCTTACGCTGAGGCATCTTTACCAGTTAGGGCACCGCAAGATTGCCTTCATGCGCGGCGGCAGCCACAGTTCCGATGCCGATGACCGCTGGGAATGTTTGATGGCTGTGGCCCGGGAGCTGAAGCTGGAAGTTGCGCCCAAATTGACCGTGCAGTTGCAGTTGCGTGTGTCCACCCCCGAGCTGGGGTATGGTCCCGCAAATCAGTTGCTTGACAGTGGCGCGCATTTCACTGCCTTAGTCTGTTATGACGATCTGGCTGCCATCGGTGCGATCCGGGCTTTTATGGACCGCGGCCTGCGCGTGCCGGAAGACATCTCCGTCGTGGGTTTCGACGATATCCAGGGCGCGTCGTACCACAATCCCAGCCTGACTACCATTCGCCAGCCGCTGCAACAAATGGGCATAGTGGCCGCGCGCATCCTGTTGCAACGAATTCGCGGGGAGGCAACTTTGTCAGATTCGGTGCAGATTATGCCGGAATTGGTGATTCGCGAGTCCACCTGTCCGCCCAGTCCCAAGCGCACCCGCTTGAAGCGGAGCTGAAAACTCAATTGCGCAAGAAACATGGATGCTTGCGAACTGACAAAAGGCTAGCGGGTCACCTTCACGCGCAACTCGCTCCCCTCGTAATGAATCTCCTTATCCGCAACCTCGGCCATTCGCGCGCCAACGCCGCGCCCTCTGTCCACCAGAATTACGCGGAAATCCCGAACTGATTGCATGCCAGGATACGTTCCCTGCCGCGCCCCGATTGTGAGCGTGCCCGTTCCGTCGTCCCAGTGAATCGGCGTGATGGTGTGCGCTCCTTTTTCGTAGGAGTAGCTGTCGCCCTCGTCCTCGTAGAGCGAGAAACTTCCATCCGCGCCGCGATAGATACGCAACTCGATCGGCGCTTCCGGCTTCTCGCCGGCATACTCAATCTCCGGCCCCATAGGAAGAATGGCGCCCGCGCGAATGTAGAGCGGAATGAGGTCCAGCGGAGCCGGCGCAAGAATGCGCCTGCCGCCATCAAACTTCTCGCCGCTCCAGAAGTCGTACCATCCCGCGGCCGGCGGCAGATAGAGAAAGCGGCTGGTCGCGCCCTCGGTTGTTACCGGACTCACCAGGATCGACGGCCCGAACATAAACTGGTCGCCGATATCGCGCGCCTTCTCGTCGGTCCGCCAATCCATCATCAGCGGGCGCTGCATCGTGTAATCCTCGCTGGTTACGCGCCATGCCAATGAGTAGATATACGGCAACAACCGATACCGCAGCTTGTCATATTCAATGAGCGTAGGCGTCTGCGTGCCGTAGCTGAACATTTCATTCGTGTCGTTCGAGCGATGCCCGTGTGTGCGGAAGATCGGACAGAATGCGCCAAACTCAAACCACCGCGTATATAACTCCTGGTAAGCTGGGTCGCGCGTGTCGCGCTCCAGCGGCCAGCCATAGCCCGCGATGCCCGTAGTCCAATACGGTATCCCCGATACCGCGAAATTCAGCCCTGCGGGAATCTGTCGTGCAAAAGTCATGAACGTGCCGTAAACATCGCCAGACCAGGTTACCGCCGCATTGCGCTGCTGGCCCAGAAAAGCCGACCGCGTCAGAATGAAAACACGCTTCTGATCTGTCGTCGCGCGCCAATGCTCGTAGACGCCCTGCGTGTGAAGCAGAGGAAAAACGTTTGTGTAACGCGCGCCGCTGCCGATTGAGAGCTGGCGGTCGAAGAGCGCAGCATCGCTCGCGCCGTTTGTTGTCTCAGGCTCTGAACTGTCCAGCCAGAATCCGTCCCACCCCTGCGCAAAGACTTTGCCAATCAACAGATCCCAGTACGCATCGCGCGCTTTGGGATTGGTCGCGTCGTAGTCCGGCGTACCCGGAATGGTGTATCCCTCGTCCATCAGTTGCTGGAAATCCTTTGACTCCGGATCCATCACTGCCCAAACAGAAATCATCGCGTGCACATGCTCGTCATGAAGTTGCTTCAGCGCGCCCGGAACATCGGGATGCGGTTTCAGATACTCGTCGGTGTAATCCGGATCGCCCTTGTGTTTCCACCAGAACCAGTCCTGCACAATCAAGTCCAAAGGCACATGCTGCGCGCGGTATTCGCCAGCAATCTCCAGCAGTTGCTGCGCAGACTTATAGCGGTCCTTCGATTGCACAAAACCATAAGCCCACTCGCCGAAAAGTGGCGCGTGCCCCGTCATCTCGCGATACTGATGAACAATCTGATCAATCTCCGGCCCATAGAAGAAGTAGTAATCAACCGCGTCCGCCGCGACGGTCGATAGCTTCATCTCGGTAGCGAACCGGTTGTCGAAGTAAGACAGCCCCGCCGTGTTCCACAATATTCCGTAGCCATTCGAGGAGATCAGCATCGGCAGTGCCACATCGGTGTTTGCCTGTCCTAACTCCACCACCGTGCCGCGATAGTTGAACACGCCGTTCTGATGCTGGCCCAGTCCATAGAAACCCTCGCGCGCCCCGGGCATAAAAAGGTCGCTTACATGAAAGACCCTCTCGTCGTTGATCGTGTCGGCCACGTAGCTTCGCGGCTTGAATCCCCGCTCCATCAGCAGCGTTTTTCCCGCGGAGTCCTTGAAAGCCAGGTTTCCCTCTGTCAGTCCGATGGTCACCCTCAGCGCCGAAGTACTCAGCGTCGCTTCCTTCTCGTCCTGCGAAAACTCGAACTGTCCCGGCTGGCAGGGATTCACAATCCAGGGCTGCTGCGAAGATGCCGCCACCGGATCACCCGGTCCGGCAACTATGTGGATCGCCGTAGGGCCACATACCGTTATATGCAGCGTCTCCGCGCCGTTATGCACTGCCAGGCCTGTCGTTTGCCGCTCCACCTGAATCGCCGCCGAAGCCGCAAGAATGCAAGGCGCTCCAAGGGCTGCCAGAAGCGTCAGCGCAACCAATGCCCATGAATCAAACGTTTTCCCCAAACACATAGGATTTGATACCTCCGCCGTTTGCTTGGTTTCATCACGAAAACGAAATCTGCAAACCTTCTCCAATTATCGGATCTGTTTCAGCGCCGGGTAAATCGCCCGATAAATCCTGTACTGCCGCTGGAGTTTTTCAGAGGATTGTTTCGCGGGTTCGACAACCGACGCGACGCGCACAAACCGCAAGCAGGCATCGTCCACTGAGGTCCACAAGCCAGCACCCACTCCTGCAAGAACTGCAGCGCCATGCGCCGCGCCCTGTTCAGCCTCAAGCTGCGAAACTGGCTTTGCGTAAACGTCAGCTTGTATCTGACGCCAAAGCGGCGAGAGCGCGCCGCCTCCGCCAAGGCGGATATCGTTCACCGGCACTCCAATCTCCGCGAAAATCGTCAGCGTATCTTTCAGGCTGAATGCCACTCCTTCGAGAATGGCGCGGATGATATGACCGCGTCCGTGGCTGGCAGCAAGACCAATCAGCGCGCCACGCACCTCCGAGTCGAGATGCGGTGTTCGTTCTCCCATCAGGTAGGGCGCCCACAACACGCCGTCAGCTCCGGCGGGGATCGCTGCAGCTTCCCGTGAAAGGCTTTCGTACGGACTGCCCGTTGCGCCGTCGACGATTCCAAACGTATCGCGAAACCAGCGAAGAGAAAGGCCCGCCGCCTGAGTCACGCCCATCACATGCCATCGATTCGGAATCGCATGGCAGAAGGTATGCAAGCGACCTTGCGGGTCAAGAAACGGCTGGTCGGTCGCGGCGAATACAACGCCCGAGGTTCCAATCGTCGCGCTCACGTCACCGGCCTTCACAATGCCCATGCCAATTGCGCCCGCCGCCTGATCTCCAGCTCCGGCCACAACCGGAGTGCCTTCCGCCAGGCCTGTTTCAAGAGCAGCGCGCGCCGTGATTGTTCCAACCACCTGCTGCGACTCAAAGAGCTGCGGCAGGCATCGCGCATCAAGGTGCGTGGCCTTCAACATCTCCTGCGACCAGCGGCGATTTGCAACATCGAGCAGCAGCGTGCCCGATGCGTCCGACACATCCGTCGCGCGCACTCCAGTCAGTTGCAATCGAATGTAGTCCTTCGGAAGAAGGAAAGATCGAAAGCGCTTCCAAATCTCCGGCTCATGAGCGCGAACCCACATCAGTTTCGTCAGTGTAAAGTTGGTCAGAGCCGGATTGGATGTCAGCTCGACAAGCCGCTTGGTTCCGACAGTCCTGTCGAGTTCGTCGCACTCCTCTTGAGTTCGCTGATCGCACCAGATCAGTCCGGGCCGAAGAACCTCGTCGTTCTCATCGAGCAGGACCGCGCCGTGCATTTGACCGGTCAAGCCAATGGCCGCAATCTCTGTTTTTTGGACTGCATTCTCTTCGAAGAGCTTTGCCAGCGCGTGCTTGCACGCGTTCCACCAATCGTGAGGGTCTTGCTCGGCCCATCCATTTTGAGGAGACGCAAACGGCAAATGCTCGTGGGTCGCCGATGCCAGCACCGTGCCCTCTTCGTCCACCAGAACCGCACGGGTTCCGCCCGTGCCTACGTCGATGCCAATAACGTGTCGAGTCATTGCCGTTTACTCTTTCTCGCAGTCGATGCCTTCATGTTCGCTCTCCACGAGGGCCTTTGCGGCAGCGCCGCTATTTAGGCAAGTCCAGCGAGCCGGTGATGGTGAAACCGGTTTCGGATTTGGCGCTGGTGTCCTGCGGTTGCGCGCCCCCTAAGCTCAGAGTATATTTGCCGGGCAGGATTACGCGATCTCCCTTTTCGTCTACGCTCGAAAGCGAGCGAGGATCAATGGTGATGGCGACTGCGCGCGTGGCCCCTGCGGTCAGGTGTACCCGTTGAAAGCCGGCCAGAGAGTGGATGGGGCCATCGGGTTGCGGCGTCTTCAGGTAGGCTTCGACCACCTCATCACCCGGGACGGCGCTGGTGTTGGTGACGGTGACGGTTGCTGTTAACGGATCACCTGCCTTCAAGGTTTCCGCAGAGAGTTTGATCGGTCCGTACTTGAATGCGGAGTAGCTCAGGCCGTAGCCGAATCCCCAGAGCGGCTTACCGGTGAAGTAGCGGTAAGTGCGGCCCTTGAGTGTGTAGTCGGTGAAGGCTGGCAAGTTGTCGAGGCTTGCGTAAAAGGTGACAGGCAGGCGGGCGGCGGGGTTGTTGTTGCCGGCAAGTGTGCGGGCGATGGCTTCTCCTCCCTCGACGCCGGGATACCAGGCTTCAAGAATTGCGTCTGCATGCTCGTTGGCCCAGTTGAGCGCCACGGCGCTGCCACTTTGGAGAATCACAATGAGCGGCTTGCCAGTGGCGGCCACGGCTTCCAGCAGCTTCTGTTGCGGAGCTGGCAGGTCGAGGCTGGTGCGGTCGCCACCATCAAATCCGTCTATTTTGATCTTCATCTCCTCGCCTTCGAGCTGCGGCGAAAGTCCGACAAACGCGACGACAACGTCCGCCTCTTTGGCGCGTGCCACTGCCTCATCGAGCTGCGCCTGGGCGGGCGCCTCCCACTTGAGAGTCAGTCCGCCGCCTGAAGCATCTCGGGCGTGCGAGTATTCAAGACGGAAGTCGTGGGGTTTGGTATCGGTAAAGTCGACCGCGATGGAAGGCGCTTTCGGAAAATTTTCGACCGGTGGAGCGGTGGGTGACTGCCCCGGAGAGGCGTGGAAGTTGCCCATGACTGAAAGGTCGGTCCCCTCGCGCAGGCTGCCTTCGGAGAGCACCTTGCCGTCGATGACGAAGCGGTAGCTTTCGACTGGTGTGTAAGGGAAGCTGTCACCCTGTTCGAGGCTGAAGACGTAATGGCCGGGAGCCGGGACTGTCAGCGTGCCGGTCCAGCGAACGGAGTAGTCGTGTGTGGCCAGTTGCGGCACCGGTTTGGCGTTCTCCCAGTCGTCCTGAACGGCGGGCTGTGTAAGAGTGGCAACGGGACGGCCGGTCCAATCGGGTGTGGCGAAGAACTCCGTTTTGAGACCATGGCCGAGACCGAATGCTGTGCGGGGAACGGGCACGCTGGCTCCCGCGGCAAGCGTCGAGCCTTGCGCATAAAGGATGGGCGAGCTGCGGAACTGGCGCAGCATGCCATCGAGCGGCGTGACTGGATCAATGGGTGTGCCGTTATAGTTGCCCAGGATCGAGGGCAACAAGTCTGCTGTGGGACCGATGACAGCAATGTGTCGCGCGGTTTTGAACGGCAGAGCACCATTGTTCTTGAGCAGTACGATGCTCTCCTCCGCGGCTTTCAGGGCCGCCTGGCGGTCACTTCTGAGCAGAATGTCGGAGTAACTCAAGCTATCCAATGGATTGGAGCCTTGCGGGTCAAAGAGCCCCAGTTGGAAGCGGGCCGTATAGAGGCGTACGGCGGCCTGTGTGATGAGGTCTTCCGAGATCAGACCCGAGCGTGCTGCGTCGGCCAATGTGTTGAAGCCCGGAGTCCACATGCTGCATGAGAGGTCTACTCCCGCATCAAGAGCCAGCGCGGCAGAGTGCTCCACATCCGGGGTTTTCTTGTGCCCCTTGCTGATGTCCACAATTGCGCCGCAATCGGAGACGACGAAACCTTTGAAGTCCCATGCGTCGCGCAAGTGCTCCTTGAGCAGCATCTTGTTCGTGCAGGCCGGCCATCCGTCGATGGAATTGTAGGCGCACATCACCGATTGCACATGGCCTTCAACCACCGCGGCGCGAAAGGCCGGCAGGTAAGTTTCTTCCAGGTCGCGCGGTGATGGATCGACGTTGAAGCCGTGGCGCAATGTCTCAGGGCCGCTGTGCACGGCGAAATGCTTGCTTGTGGCCACTGCGCGAAGGTGGTTCAAATCGCCGCCTTGCACGCCGGAAACAAAAGCCACGCCCATCCTGCCGGTAAGAAACGGGTCCTCGCCGTAGGTCTCCTGGCCTCGGCCCCAGCGGGGATCGCGGAAGATGTTAATGTTGGGCGACCAGAACGTCAGTCCATAAAAAATGCGATGGTTGCCTTCTCGTTGCGCTTGGTTGTACTTGGCGCGCCCTTCGGTGGAGATAACCTCGCCCAGGCTATGAACCATGGCCGGATCCCACGTGGCTGCCATGCCGATCGCTTGTGGAAAGACGGTGGCGTAGCCCGCGCGGGCCACGCCGTGCAGCGCTTCATTCCAGGTCTGGTAATCGGGAACGCCGAGACGGGGTATGGCCGTGGCCCAGTCTTCAAGCTGCGAGGCCTTTTCGTCCAGCGTCATGCGGCCCACCAAGTCGTGGGCGCGCTCTACTGGGGAAAGTTTGGTGTCGAGCCAGGCGTCCTGTTGCGCGGATGCAAGCGGACACAGAAGTGCGAACACCATCGCCGGAAGAGCAAAGCAGCGATAAGACAGCATGAGTAAAATTCCTCCCAGGTCGCTTTTTAAAATACGCTCTAGGTCAGAATACCCCTGACCAAAACCATCTTACGTCCGTCCGTCGGCGGAGGCACGATATTTCCCTCAACCGGCGAGCCGTCCGCTGTCAGCGCGATCTGGTTTCCGTCACCTTTCCGCGCGACGGAGATTTTGTAGACTACTCCGCGAAACTTGCGTGTAGCATTGAAGCCCGGCCAACTCTTGGGGATGACCGGGGCTATCTCGAGGCCGTCGAACGTGGTGCGCACACCCAGAATCCACTGCACAATCGCATAGTAATTCCAGGCCGCCGTGCCGGTGAGCCAGGAGTTCTTGGCCTCGCCGAAAGACGGCGCGTCCTTGCCCGCGATCATCTGCGCGTATACGTAAGGCTCGCAGCGATGCAATTCGCTGATCTCCTCGCGCGCCGACGGGTTGATGCGCTGGTAGTAGTCGTGAGCCTGGTCGCCGTGTCCCAGTCGCGTCTCCGCGATCATGATCCACGGATTCAGGTGGCAGAATACGCCGGCGTTCTCTTTGTATCCCGGCGGATAAGAGCTGATCTCGCCAAGGTTGAGGTAATACCTGGAGTAGGCAGGCTGCTGCACGACAATGCCATGCTCCGTAGCCAGGTGCTTCCGCGTGGCGGCCAGTGCCTTGGCGGCCTTGCCGTCGTCGAGACCCATGCCGGCCAGCACGCAGAAACCATTGGACTCCATAAAGATTTTGCCTTCTTCGCACTCTTTCGAACCGATCTTGGCGCCCAAGTCGTCATAGGCGCGCAGGTACCACTCGCCGTCCCACCCGTGCTCATTGACAGCATGCTCCATCTTCGCGACATCGCTGAGATACGAGGCGGCTTCGCCGTCGAGTCCGCGTCGGCTGGCGATGGCGGCAAGCTCACGGCCGGCATGCACAAACAGGCCGGCGATAAAAACTGATTCGGCCACCTTTCCGTCTTTGTTGGTGGTGGTTTGAAAGGACTCGCCGGGCGTCGTGGAGAAGCAGTTCAGGTTGAGACAGTCGTTCCAGTCTGCGCGGCCAATCAGCGGCAGGCCATGCGGCCCAAGGCGCTCCAGCGTGTAGCGTAAGCTGCGCCGCAGATGTTCGTAGAGCGGAGCTTCAGAGCCAACCTCGCTGTCGAAGGGCGCCGGCTCGTCCAGAATCTTCCAGTCGCCCGTCTCTTTGATATAGGCCGAAACGCTGAGGATAAGCCAGAGTGGATCGTCGTTGAATCCGCCTCCGATGTCGTCATTGCCGCGCTTGGTGAGGGGCTGGTACTGGTGATACGCGCCGCCGGTGGGCAGTTGCGTGGCGGCCAGGTCGAGAATGCGCTCGCGGACGCGGGCGGGCACCATGTGCGCACAGCCCAGTATGTCCTGGTTCGAGTCGCGGAAGCCCAGGCCTCGCCCGATTCCCGACTCAAAAAAAGACGCTGAGCGCGACATGTTAAACGTGGCCATGCACTGATAGGCATTCCAGATGTTCACCATGCGGTTGGTGTGGATGTCGGGCGTATCAACATCGAAAATGCCGAGCAGGCTCTCCCAGTACTCGCGCAGGCGTTCGAAGGCGGCATCGGCTTCCGCGGGATCGAGGTACTTGCGGATGACCGGCTCGACCATCGCCTTATTTATCGTCTGAGAACCGGCCGGGTCGAACTTCTCATCGTCCGGGTTTTCGTGATAGCCAAGTACAAAAACGATTTGCCGGGTTTCGCCCGGCTCCAGTTCGAGCTTCACCTGGTGGGCGCCAATTGGCGACCAGCCGTGCGCGATGGAATTAGTCAACTGGCCGGCTTCCACGGCTGCGGGCTTGTCCCAGCCGCGGTAGCGGCCCAGGAACGCGTCGCGCTGTGTGTCAAAACCCGCGCAGGGAAGGGAGGAGGCAAAGTAGGCAAAGTGGTTGCGGCGCTCGCGGTACTCGGTCTTGTGATAGATGACGTCGTCCTTCACCTCGACTTCGCCAATCGAGAGGTTGCGCTGGAAGTTGGTGGCGTCGTCCTGGGCATTCCACAGGCAGAACTCGATGCTCGCGAATGTCGAGATAGACGCTCTCGTTGCCCGCCGGTTGGTAATAGTCAGTTGCCATATCTCCAGGTTTTCATCCAGCGGCACAAAGTAACGTGTGTGCGCTTCAATGCCGCTGTAAGTGGACCCGATCACCGTGTAGCCCATGCCGTGGCGACAGGAGTAGTCCTTCAAATCATGACGCGTCGGCTGCCACGAAGGAGACCAGAATTCTCGTGATTCGTCGTCCCGCAAATACACATAGCGCCCGCCGGAATCCACGGGCACGTTGTTGTACCGGTAGCGAGTGAGCCGGCGCAGGCGGGCATCGCGATAAAACGAATAGCCCCCAGCCGTATTGGAGATAATTCCGAAATAAGCCTGGGAACCCAGATAGTTGATCCATGGCAGCGGCGTATCCGACTCTGTGATTACATACTCGCGATTTTCATCGTCAAAATGCCCGAACTTCATGACGGATGCTCCCTCTTAGGATAGTGTCCCGCAAGTATAGTCCCTGACTCAAACTCTAATCAAACGTTTTTGCAGTACGTTTTACAGTGCCTCGAAAATAGGCGAGGACTTGCGCAAAACGCCTTGAGTGTGAAAAGGTATGTGCGCGAGAGAAATGAGGTATTCCCGCCCTGCAACGCAGCGCTTCGGCTCCGATCGGCCGAAAGGTCGCGTCCCAGGTTGCCGCCGGGTGCGGAGAAGCAATGCTAGTCGCGGAAGTTGAGGTTCTGAATGCACTTGCACGTTTTGGACATCGTGATTATTGTGGCTTATCTGTTGAGCACAGTGCTCATCGGCTACTGGGTTTCGCACCGCGCTTCGCACAACATGCAGGCCTATTTCCTGGGCGGCAACAAGATGCCCTGGTATGTGCTGGGCATCTCTAACGCATCGGGAATGTTCGACATCAGCGGCACCATGCTGCTGGTGTACTGGATGTTCATCTACGGCCTTAAAAGCGTGTGGATTCCCTGGCTCTGGCCCACTTTCAACCAGATCTTCCTGATGGTTTACCTTTCCGCATGGCTGCGGCGCTCCAGGGTGATGACCGGCGCGGAGTGGATCAAGACGCGCTTCGGTACGGGAAGAGGCGCTCAGCTGTCGCACTTTATCGTGGTCATCTACGCATTCGTCAGCATCATCGGATTCTTCAGCTATGGATTCAAAGGCATAGGCAAGTTTGCCGCCACCTTTCTTCCCTGGCACCTTTCGCCCAATCAGTACGCGCTGATCCTTATCGCCATCACGGCGATCTACGTCATCAAGGGCGGCATGATCAGCGTGGTCATCACCGAGGTAGTCCAGTTCTGCATCCTCGCCATTGCCTCCTTTGCCGTAGGCATCATCGCCATGCTCAAGGTGGCGCCTGACGCGCTCCACAGGATGGTGCCCGCCGGCTGGGATAACATCTTCTTCGGCTGGCGCCTGAACCTGGATTGGTCCACGCTGCTTCCCGCTGCCACCGCGAAGATTGCCCAGGACGGCTATGGGATCTTCGGGTTCTTCGTTATGATGTTGCTTTTCAAGGGCGTGCTGATTTCGGCGGCCGGGCCGGCGCCTAACTACGATATGCAGCGTGTGCTCTCTTCCAAGACTCCGCGCGAGGCCTCCATGATGAGCGCCTGGGTGAACATCGTGCTCACCTTTCCGCGCTACTTTCTCATTATTGGGCTTACCGTGCTCACAGCCGCGTTCTTCTCCAGTGACATTCGCGGCATGGGCGCCAATATGGATTTCGAGCTGATTCTGCCCTATGCATTGGGGCGCTTTGTTCCGGTGGGGTTGCTGGGATTTCTGATTGCCGGCCTTCTGGCGGCATTCATGTCAAACTTTGCGGCCACGGTAAATGCTGCGCCGCCCTACTTTGTCAACGACATCTACAAACGCTACATCCGTCCCGATGCTCCGCCCAAAACCTATGTTCGCCTCAGCTATATCGCCTCGTTTGCAGTGGTGGTGATCGGTGTCCTGATCGGCTGGAATGTGACTTCGGTCAATGCCGTCGTGGTATGGATTGTTTCTGGCCTATGGGGTGGCTACACCGCTTCCAACGTCTTGAAGTGGTACTGGTGGCGCTTCAACGGCTACGGCTACTTCTGGGGTATGGTCGCCGGGATTGCATCTGCGCTGACTCTGCCGCTGATCATTGAAAAGATGCCGCTGGTGCAGATGCTGCTTGCCCGCTATTCCATCAATCTGGATGTTTCAATCGTCTTCCCACTCGTGCTGGTCATCTCCGTTGCAGGGTGCCTTCTCGGCACATTCCTGACCAGGCCGGAAGATGACGAAGTGCTCAAGGACTTCTATCGCCGTGTGCGGCCATGGGGCTTCTGGGGACCCGTGCTCAAAATGGTTTTGGCTGAAAACCCCGGCTTCAAGCGCAACGAGGACTTCCTGCGCGATATGTTCAATATCGCCGTAGGCATCGTGTGGCAGATTGCTCTCGTAGCACTTCCGCTCTATATCGTGATCAAGGAGTTCCAGCGAGCCGCCATCACTCTGGCAGTGGTTCTTGGAACGTCCGTGATCCTGAAGTTCACCTGGTTCGATCACTTGGCCGAGCGCGAGGTTGAAACTGACCTGGTCGCTGCCGGAGACAAGTAACGGTACTTCACCTGGCGGCTGCATTCCCGCGAGGGACCAAAGCCGCCAGAGGTTTGCATAGGAGTGCAAGCCAAAGCCACTCTTCGCGACGCCAGAAAGGCCGCGTCACATGGATCGCCACTCCAGAATACCCGTTGCACAGATCTCGCCGGGCGCGCCGCGCACGCCGGTGTCTGTCCAGCGCGTCACCTATCACGGATGGTCCGATTGTTACCTCATCGCAAACTGCCGAGTGGAAGTCGTGATCGTTCCAGCCATCGGCCGAGTGATGCAGTTGCGGCTTGCGGGCGATGCGGAAGGAACGTTCTGGGAGAACCGGGCATTGGATGGCCGACTGCATGACGCGACCTCAAACGATTGGATCAACTTTGGAGGAGACAAATGCTGGCCTGCTCCACAAGCGCTCTGGATTGAACACCAGGGCCGGGATTGGCCGCCGCCGTTAACATTTGGCGCGCGGCACGCCGCCGTATTAACCAGTGCGCGCGGTGTCGTGATGACGTCACCCGTTGATCCGGGTTTTGGCATCCAGGTCGAGCGCCGCATTGAACTCGATGCAGTGCAGCCCATCATGCGAATCACAACCGAGTACCGCAAGCTCACCGGCAGTGCTGTCCGGGTGGGCATTTGGACCATTACGCAGATGAGGGAGCCCGAGCGCGTCTGCATCCTCCTTCCGGCGGCATCGAAATTTTCCTCAGGCTACGTTCATTTAATGTCGGCCCAACCGGCAGACATGAAGATCGACGGGCGCTTTCTCTCACTCGCGCGCCATCAGTTGCAGCACGTAAAAATCGGCACCGATGGAAGCAGCCTGGCGTGGATGGGGCGGGATTGCGTGGTCCGGATCGACGCGGAAACTTGCCCGGGAGAATATCCAGATGGCGGTTGCGTCACCGAGGTCTACACATGCCCCAATCCGTTGCAGTATGTCGAACTGGAAACTCTGGGGCCTTTGACGACCATGAACCCCGGCGACCGGATCGAGCAGACGACGGTATACACGGTCACGCCCAGGTCAACAACGGACCTGGAAGCCGAAGCGCGCAAGGCGTTGGTTTGAAAAGCAATCGCAAAGCGAGTCATACCCGAGTGAAGTTGCGGCAACAACATTCCGGAATTCCATTCAACATTCCGCAATTCCATACGGCCTCAGCAAGCGAGCTTCCCTGCGTATGCCTTCCGATCAGAAGTCTCCGCAAATGGAGCGGCGAAAGAACTCATGTCCTGCTAAACCGTTTTAAACGCCGCGACCTTCCACCAGAGTGAATGGTCTATTGTATTGAATTCATGCGCGTTAGCAGGTTGTTGATCACTTTCTTCCCGATGACTACAAAAACATACTTGAAAATTTATGCCTCATAGGCATTCAATTCGTCCGTCCCACTGAGAACGAGTTTTGCCGCTCCGAGCTTAGTCGTTTTACTTCGTTTACTAAAACGTTTAGGCACTTTGATACCAAAAAGTGGAGAAGCGTGGTTTGTTTCTTCCAAACTACGGAGAAATCGGACGCTCCCACCGACTCAACTCAAGTCGTTCAAAAGCTGGACAGGCCGGTTGGAATTGATTCTCTTGTTGAAGGACTTCTGAGGCATTAATACCGGCTTCACTCCAGACCAATGGGAAGCGACACCATGGCGAAACACCAACAAGCAACACCAACTTTGAAAAGGAAGGCCACATGAGACAAGCGAGATTCAGGTTTTTTCTACTGCCGTTGTTTTTGGTATTGGCATGTGTGGGAGTATATGCGCAGGCCAATTCTGAAGTCACCGGCATTGTCACTGACCAGACGGGAGCAGTCGTTTCGGGAGCTAATATTACCCTCACTGATCCAGCCACTGGCGCCACGCACACAACTGTGAGCAGCGGTTCCGGCTTGTACGACATAGCCGGCTTGAACCCTGCCAACTAGAACTTGAAGGGCACGGCCAAAGGCTTTCATGCGTACGTGCAGTCCGGCGTCGTAATGAACGTTTCAGGCACATTCCGCGTCGGTGTGAGGCTCACAATCGGCAAGGAATCGCAGACTGTTACCGTCGAGGCGGACGCGCTGACGGTGCAAGCCGATTCGAACGTGGTTAGCACGCTGATCAGCGGGCAGCAGATCACGGAATTGGCCACCAACGGGCGCAACATGGTCACCCTGGCGGAACTCCGCCTGGGCGTCAATTCCAACAACACTGACATGAACTTCCCCAGCACCACGGGCGCCACTATTCGATCAGCTTCAACGGTCTTCAGCCAGGACACAACATCTTTATCATCGACGGCGCCGAGGCGTATGACCGCGGTTCCGGCGGCAAGATGGCATTGATGCCTTCGCAGGACGCGATCAGCGATTTTCAGATGCTGACCAGCAACTATCCTGCGGTCTACGGCATCTCCTCCGGCGGCACTGTATCCGTTGTCATCAAGAGCGGCACATCGCAGCTCCATGCTTCAGGGTGGGAGTTCGATCGCAACGATGCAATTCAGGCCCACAACTGGTTCGACGACAACCTCGGGCAAAAAGGCGCCAAGTCGGAGTTGCGCTATAACGTTTACGGCTTCAACGTCGGCGGCCCGGTTATCATTCCTCGCATCTACGGCAAGAGCAGCAAGCAGAAGACCTTCTTCTTCTATAACGAAGAGTGGCGCAAGCAAGTCGTAGGCCAAGGGAGCTCACAATTCAACGGCGTTCCCGTGTCGGATGCGCCCACTGCGGCGACGACTACCACGTGGGTGCTTCCCGCGTACGGTAACGGCGATCAACTTGCTTCAACCGCGCAGGTTTTCGTGCCTCAGGTGGCCGCCTCCTCGGCGATCGGCGGGAAACTGCTGGGAGACTACTCCGGCCTTACATGCGTAGTTGGAACAGTGGCCTCGTCCTGCGCTACGGCCGGCGCCAACATCGCGCCATACCAGGCTTTTCCGGGCAACGTTATTGATGCCAATCTGTTTGACGCCAACGCGCTGCTCTTCAACACACTGAAGAACATTCCCACGGTGTCGAACACCTCGACCACAGGCCAGTGGTCCCCTGGCGCAGGCCATCTGCCCACCCCGGCCCGGGACGATATCGCCCGCATCGACCACAACTTCAACGACAAGTGGTCGCTGCTCGGTCACTTCATCCATGACCAGTCGGTGAACAGCTACAACACGGTCTTGTGGAACGATGACAACATCCCGACAGTCGGCTCCAGCTTCTCCAATCCGGCGTACGGCGCTGTCGTTAAGCTGACCGGCGCGATCACACCCAACGTGCTGGTTGAGGCCGCGTTCAACTACGACGGCAACAAAATCGCCCTCGATCCGGTACCGGCGCTGGGCGGCAGCATTGTGCAGCCCACGGGCTGGGGTCCTGAGTCCAGCATGTCCTACTTCGGGACAACAGCCAATATGGGCAACCGCTTGCCCGACATCAATCTGAGCACCACCGGCGTTAACTGGGGTCCTGGAAACGAGCCGTGGAAAAACGGAGCAGAGGACTATAACGAGATCTACGCCGTGTCGATTACCAAGGGCAAGCATGCCCTGAAGTTCGGCGGCGGCTACAACCGCTACATCAAGAACCGGATCATCGGCGACCTTACCGAAGGAAAATACCAATTCAACGATGGATGGAACGGCGCATGCCCGGCAGCCGGTTGCGCTGCTGGTTATCATCCCCACACTCCTTCGGGCTCACTCACAGGCGACTCGTATCTTGACTTCGATCTCGGCCTGGCCAGCAACTACAGCCAGTCGCAGACCGATCCCATTAACCACTACGTGAACAATGCGGTCTCCGCCTATGCCTCGGACAACTGGCACGTGAACAGCCGGTTGAGCTTGCAGCTTGGCCTCCGTTATGATGCCCTGCCGCACGCTTGGGAACGCAACAACCAGATTTCCAACTTCGTGCCTTCGCAGTACCAGACGGCGTTTGCGCCTTATTTCGACACGTCGTCGGCCGCCTTCTGTACCGCTCTCACTGCAACTTGCCCGAATGGCGCCAGTCCCGGCCTGCAAACCTTCGGCTCAGCCACGTATTACATGATCGGCATTACGATGGCCGGCGTAAACGGAACCCCGCGCGGCATGGTCACGAACTGGTGGAAGACCTATGAGCCTCGCGTCGGCTTCTCTTATGACGTCACGGGCACCGGCAAGACCGTAATCCGCGGCGGCTTCGGCACGTTCTTCGAGCGCATCCAGGGCAACGACATCTACGACATCGCCGGCAATGCTCCTTTCGTCAACACGCCGTCGGCCAATGACGTTGAATTGAGCAATACCAGCACCAACTGGCTCTCGGGCGGCACAGCCAGCACACCGATATTCCCGCAGGGTCCTACGGTTATGAACCCGTACTACCCCAATCCGGGCGTAGCGATGTACAGTCTGGGCGTGCAGCATGAGATCATTCCCGCGGTGATCTGGACCACGCAATACGTCGGCAACATCGGCTGGCACCAGAACATTCGCAAGAACATCAACATGTTCCCGCTCAGCACACCGCTGGCGACTCGTCAGTTGTATGCGGGCGGTTCCATGTCAAGCTACCAGGATCAGAATACGGTGACGTATCCTGGTTTTGGCGGCATGAACCAGATCACCAATGAAGCCACCAGCAGCTATAACGGCTTGCAGACTGGAGTGCGCCAGCAGGGCAAGCACGGCCTCAGCTACGAGGTGGATTACACCTGGTCGCATGAGATCGACTCAGAACTGGGAAGCGGCGATCTGAACTGCTGCGCCAGCAATCCCTGGAACATCAAGTACGACAAGGGTTCCGGCACGCTGGATCGTCGTCAGATGCTCAGCGCCAGCTACAAGTACAAAATGCCCTTCTTCATGAACGCTCAAGGCTTGGAGAAGAGCATCCTCGGTGGTTGGGAAATCGCCGGTACTGTGGTCAGAGAAACCGGCCTTCCCTGGTCGGGCAACAATGCTCCAACCGGCGACTATGCGGATACAGTCGGCCTGGGCGGCGGCTACAGCAACCGCGCCAGCATGGTTTCGGGCGCCAAGGTCAAGTATGCCAAGAAGACGTTGGCTCCAGGACAGTACTACTGGATGGATCCCCCCAACAACGGCGCCACCTTCATCGCGCCTACCCCGGTTTGGCAAGGCGGCGGGAACAACGGCTTTGGCAACGCTGGCAGAGACGTTGTGGTGGGCCCCGGCCGCACCAACTTCAACACCTCGCTTTACAAGACGTTTGCTATCGGCGAACGGGCTCGCTTCGAGTTCCGCGCCGAATCCTTCAACACCTTCAACCACACCGAATTTGATGTAGGCAGCGGAGCCGGCAACATCAACGACCACACCAACAGCGCAAAATTCGGCTTGGTCGGCGGCGCCGCGGAACCCAGAACCTTCCAATTCGGCGGCAAGATTATTTTCTAACCTCAACCCTCAACCGGGGCGCGGCAGGCAATCCCTGCCGCGCCCCTTTTCCTTTAACGCGTGAAAACCAGCGACTTCAAATAGGAATAGGCAATGGCCACGCCAGGTTGGCCGAAGCGGCAGAGCCAGCGGAAAGGTGATAGTACAGGAAGGTCTGGTTTCGACAGACTGTCGCAAAAAGAGCCAGGGCAGACTCAACCCATTGATGGAGTCCAGGCTCATTCGTTTAGCTCAAGACACGCCATCAAATCGTTAGTAATCTGTGGTTGTCTCTTGAAGTGGTCTCCTGAACTGTTCGTTCGAGATGTACCTTTCGGGTAGCAGCCCACTCGCAGGGCCGCTACCCGATTTCTTTTTACGGGCCTTGCCGCAGCCTTCAGCATCAGCCTTTACCCAACTAAAGCCGCACATATTTCCACCCGGGCAGCCCCGATACGCCGCAGTCTGTCTTAGGGCTTGCTGGCATTCGTGGCTGGCGTCGCTTGCGCAACCGCGCACGGCTTGCCTTCGCACATCGCATCCGTAATTCCTTGACCCTCAACGAGGGTGTAAATCCGATTCACTGCCGGCAGTTTCACGATCTCCTTCGCGCCGGAAGGCCAGTGAATCTCCGCAGTTCCCGCGTCGGTTGCGTCGCCCAGTCCGAAGTGAACGCGCATGTCGTTGGAGGAAAGGTAGCTGCCGCCGCTCAACACGTCTCCCCGTTGCCGAATCCCGTCCGCCGACAGATAAACAGTCGCTCCGACCGCATCGCGTGGGCTCTTTGGTCCACCAATGAGCCTCAGTTCAACCCAATGGTGGTGATCCGGGTTCACATTGCGGAGCAGTACCGGAACGCCGTCCATACTATTGATGACCACACCAATCTTGCCGTCGTTGAAGATGTCGCCAAATGCCGCCCCGCGGCCCACGCTTACAACCGCAAGTCCAGTTCCTTCCACGGCAGGAACCAATTCAAACTTGCCATTCTTCAGGTTGCGGTACAACAGCGTGCGCTGGGCATAACTCATCCCCCACTCCGGATGCTGATCCACCTGCGGATAGACATGCCCATTCACAATCAGCAAGTCCTTCCACCCGTCATTGTCGTAGTCAAGAAATCCATCGGCAAAACTCACAAATGGAATTGACGACTCCGCTATGCCGGCCTGATAGCTTACGTCCGTGAAAAACCCGTTTCCATCATTCTGAAACAGGATTTTGTAGTCGTCTGCGAAGGTGGTGCTCACCACAGCCAGGTGGCCATTGTTCTCGTAGTCTCCAACCGCAAGGCCCATATTGGCGGCCTCGCGCCCATCGGCGTTGAGCGCAAATCCGCTTTCATAACTCTGATCCTCGAAGGTTCCATCCCCCTTGTTCATATACAAGTAATTCGGAGTGGAATCGTTCGCCACCAGCAGGTCGGGTTTGCCATCCCCGTTCACATCCACAAACAGCGCCCCGAGGCCGTAGTATCCATTGGGATCGTCCACGCCCAGCTTCTTGCTCACATCCGTAAAGGTTCCGTCGCCATTGTTATGAAAGAGGTGGTCGTGCTCGCCCTTGAGTCCTCGCGGACCGCACATCACCTGTACTCCGCGGTACTGGCAGAAAGAGAAGTTGACCGCCTTCGACCCCGAAATGGGAGGGTTGGCCAAGTCCATTTCAACGTATCCGTCAACAAAAAGGTCCAGTCGTCCGTCCCCATCGTAGTCGCCGAATGTTGCGCCCGCAGACCATGTGCCAACCTCGACTCCGGCCTTTTCCGCCACATCCGTAAAAGTTCCATCGTGGTTATTGTGGTAAAGTCGGTTCTTCCCATAGTTGGTTACGTACAGGTCCGGCCAGCCGTCGTTGTCGTAATCGCCCACCGCGCAACCGTAGCCCCAGCGGTCGTTGGTCACGCCGGCTTTTTCCGTCACGTCTGTAAACGTGCCATCGTGATTGTTGTGAAACAGAGCCGCGTGCGGCGGAGTGGTCTTTCCCGACAACGCATCATAATTCGACCCGTTCACAAAAAAGATGTCCAACCAGCCGTCGTTGTCATAATCCAAAAGACACACACCCGGTCCTTTGGCTTCGAGAATGAGACGCTTTTCGGCAGTGCCCGCCGTATGATGCCAGCTTGTGAGGCCGGCCTCTTTGGCAACATCCTGAAAAATAATTGGACCCGTCTTTACGAAGCCGCCCGCTGTGATGGGGCGGTGTTGGCTATCGAACTGCGCCGTCTTGGGGCCGGCAGTGGCCATGCCACCTTGGGATTGCTGCATTCCTTCCGGCTGCGCGGATTGCGCGGCCGATACACCCCAGCCTGTGCCGGGAATCAGAAGAGCAATAACCATGACGCAAGAGAATAATCTGAGGACAAGAGGCAAAAAGAGTCCTCCGCGGCTTGAAGTGTATAGCACTTGGCGATTCCCCCGGATATCTGTCGCTATTCTATCGTTTTTTCCCCGCACCAGTGAATCTGGCGGCCTGCGCTCTCACCGAACCTCACAACACCTCTGTCCACTGCGGCGAGGCCGCGAAGGCGGCATTGATCAGTCCCACATGAGAATAGGTCTGCGGGAAATTGCCCCACATGCGGGGCTCCGCGGGATCATAGTCTTCAGCAAGAAGTCCCAGACGCGAAAGCGAAGCTCGCGTGCGGTCAAACACCGCTCTTGCTTCGTCCCGGCGGCCCACGGCGGCGAAGGCTTCCACCAACCAGAACGTGCAAATCACAAACGCGACTGAGGGCTTGCCGAATCCGTCGTTCAGGCTGTAGCGTTGCAGCCACCCCCCAACGGACAGGTCTTTGTAAATGGCTTCAACTGTGCTGATCAGCCTTGGATCGCTGGCGGGAAGAAAACGCAGGCGGAGCATTTGCAGCAATGAAGCGTCAAGATCGTCTCCGTTGTAGTGGCCCACAAAACTTTTCCGGCCCGCATTCCACGATCGGGCTATCACCTCGGCATGAATCTTATCCGCGGCGGAACGAAACTCGGCCGCGTGTTGCGGCGCGTGCAAGTCCGCGATCCGCGCCATGCGGTCTGCGGCGGCCCAGCACATGAGGCTTGAGAAGGTTTGTGGCTTCCATGCGGTGCGATACTCCCAGATGCCCGCGTCTGGAATTCCGGTCAGGGAGATAGCTTTTCGCGCCAGTGCTTCAATCAACTGCAATGCCGCCGGTGAGCGCTCCGCGCTCAGGCGTTCGTCAAGAAAGATCGGCGTCAATGCCAGAACCATCTCTCCGTAGATGTCGTTCTGTGAATGAAGAGCCGCCCCATTGCCTATGCGCACCGGTCTTTCGCCGTTATAGCCGGGCCAATTATCAAGGATTGACTCTTCGAGGTTCTGTGATCCGTCCACCCGGTAGAGCGGGGCAAGATCCAGGTTCGGCGCTCCGCCGGCAACATTCAGCAGGTACTGCACAAATTGTTCGCGCTCTTCAAATTGACCCAGCACCCCGAAGGCGCTTAGCACGTAATAAGAATCGCGCAACCAGCAATAGCGATAGTCCCATGTGCGCCCGCTCGCGGGTGACTCAGGAATCGATGTAGTCATCGACGCGATAATCGCGCCGGTGTCGTCAAAGCAATGCAGCTTCATTGCCAGCGCCGATCGGATCACCTCCTGCTGAAACAATGGAGGAATGTCGCACTGTTTCACCCAGTGCTCCCAGTAGCGTGAGGTCTCGTTCAGGAATCTCTCGCACAAGGGCGCGAGAGGTTCTTCCAAGGGTGCGCCCCACGTGAGCACAAGGTGCTGCCGGCCGGTCAGAGTAAACGGTTGGCCGCCCAGATAAGAAAGCGGTATGTCAGTGGTGAGTCGCAACTGGCTGGCGAACCCCTCAAACCGGACATGATGCGAGCCCTGCGTCCGTCTGGGGCGCTCTTTGGACCAACCCAGCCTCGGCTCGCACACCACGGCGATGCGCGGCGCGCCTTCGAGCGGCTCCACAATGCGTATTATTTGCGTCGGGCGGAAGGCGCGGTCGTAGTGCAGAAAGCGCGGCGCAAAGTCAATTACCTTGAACGATCCCGTTGGAGTCTGAAAGGTTGTTTCAAGAATGTTCGTGTTGGACTGGTAGCGCTGGACGCCGATTTCTCCGCCCGCCGGCCCAATGCGGTAGCGTCCGCCATCCTCACTGTCTAAAAGTGTTGAGAATACCGGTTCGGAATCGAAGCGGGGAAGACAGCACCAAACAACGTCGCCGGAATTGTGTATTAATGCGGAATACTGACAGTTGCCGATCAACCCAAGATCTTCAAGACGCATTCTTGCACCTCTAGAGCCTGTTATGAACTTTCGCGTGGCCGGCGTTGCGAGTGAAAATCGGTCCAGATCCGGGCCCCGCGGACAGGTCTTCGTCCGTGGGGTGGGAGACGAGGCGGAGTCCGACGGCTGTGGCAGGCCCCACAGTCAAGGACGACAACGAAGTATGGACCGATTTGCATCGCAACCCGGGGTCCCCGGCACGCGAACTTTGCGTGATGGGGTGGAAGCGGGAGGGCGGGGGCAAATTTCCCCCATTTCTTCGTTGCTCTCCGCTCGAAGATACGCCATATTCGTCGCTCCTCGTTCCTCGAACTGAGAAAAAATTGCCACCCAGCGCCGGTCGCGAGAAAGTTAATAACAGGCTCTAGGTCTGGCCGATATGTTTCAATACAGAGTATGACACGAGTGGCGCGATTCATTCTCGCCCTGATCGTGGGATTAGCGTTATTGACTTGGGCGACCTCCGGAGTGGTGCAAACCACGGCGCGCGAATGGTTTGAGCGCGACGTCAATTCCCGTGCTCAGTTGGTTTTAATCGGCGCCAGGCAGTCACTGGCAGACTCCTGGAACAACCCCGAAAACCTTCAGAGGCAGTTGGCAGCCTTGGTGCGGGCCGAACACGTCATGGGTGCGGCGGCTTGCGGCTCCGACTTGAGTACGCGCTCCAGGACGCCAGGATTCCCCATCGAGTTAGGCTGCTCGGAAGTGGGGTCCCGTGTTCGCGGCGCCGACGCGGGCACGAGAAATGCGATCCAGGAATTCCGCGAGTGGAGCACCGTCTCCACGCTTCCCACTGGCCGCGTTTATGTGAGCGCAATGCCTGTATGGAGCCAGGGACAAGAGGTTGGCTTCGCGATTCTGGTGCAGGATTTGAGCTATATTGACCGGCGTGTGACCGCCGCGCAAACCTTCCTTATCGTGGTCTTTGGCATCCTGGCCATCATGGCCTTCGGGGTGCCTTTGCTGGTGGCCAGGAGAGCGCGTTCGGACTGGAGCATCGAGCTCCGCCGCATGTTGCGCAGTGGAGGCAAGCAGAGCCGGGAGTTTCAGCCGATTCTCAGCGATATGCGCGAGCTGGTCGGGCGCATGGTCAATGAACAGGAAAACGCTCCCGGGCTGTGGACTGCCGTGCGCCTGAAGCAAACTCTGAACCGGCATTTGCACGGAGAGAGAATTGTCATCCTTGCAAATCGCGAGCCATACATTCATCAGCACGCCGCCGGCGGAGGAATCGAAATCCTCCATCCGGCCAGCGGTCTGGTTACCGCGCTCGAACCCATCATGCGTGCCTGCTCCGGCGTATGGGTTGCGCACGGAAGCGGCGACGGCGATCGTGAGACAGTGGACCGCTACGATCACGTCCGCGTGCCGCCCGAGGAAGAGTCGTATCACATCCGCCGTGTCTGGCTTTCCGACGAAGAACTGCAAGGCTATTACTACGGCTTTTCCAACGAGGGACTTTGGCCCCTCTGCCACGTGGCGCACGCGCGGCCCATCTTTCGCACGGAAGACTGGCGTCAGTACAGTATCGTCAACCAGAAATTCGCTGACGCGGTGTGCGAGGAGGTGGACTCGAAAGACCCGATCATCCTGGTGCAGGACTATCATTTTGCTCTTGCGCCCGCGATGATTCGCAAGCGGCTTCCGGCAGCCACCGTCATTGTCTTCTGGCATATCCCCTGGCCCAACGCCGAGCAAATGGGCATCTGCCCCTGGCGCAATGAAATTCTCCGAGGCTTATTGGGTAGCAGCATTCTCGGCTTCCACACTCAGCTTCACTGCAATAACTTTCTGGATTCGGTTGACCGCTATCTGGAAACGCGCAGAGACCAGGAGCAAAGCGCGGTGGTCATGCAAGGGCACCGTACGCTGGTTCGCCCCTATCCGATTGCGCTTGAATGGCCGGTCCGCTGGGTAGAGTCGTCGCCCAGCGTCGATGAGTGTCGTGCGCAGGTGTGGCAGGAGTGTGGATTGAAGTCGGACGCGCTGTTGGGCATTGGCGTGGATCGCCTTGACTACACAAAGGGCGTCGAGGAACGGCTCCTTGCGGTGGAGTTGCTGCTGGAGCGGCATCCGGAATTTCGCGGCCGGTTCAGCTTCGCGCAGCTTGCCGCCCCCAGCCGCACCAAGATCGAACGATACAGGCTCCTCAACGAAACCATAGAGCAGTTGGCCGAACGCATCAATCAGCGGTTCGGCAAGAAAGACTATACCCCTATCATCATGCTTCGCTCGCATCATGAGCCTCCGGAAGTCTTCCGCTTCTATCGGGCGGCGGATCTCTGTTTCGTGAGCAGCCTGCACGACGGCATGAATCTGGTGGCCAAGGAATTTGTGGCTGCGCGCAGTGACCTGAAAGGTGTACTGGTGCTCAGCGAGTTTACTGGCGCCGCGCGGGAATTGACAGAAGCGCTCATAGTGAATCCATATGATCTGGAAGAATGTAGCGAGGCGCTGGCCACCGCGCTAGCCATGCCGGAAGACGAACAGAGGGACCGTATGAGGTCGATGCGTTCTATCCTGGTTCAATTCAACGTTTACCGATGGGCAGGAAAGATGTTAGTGGATGCCGCGCGACTGCGTAATCAGGAGCGAGTGGCAGGACGCATTGCCGAGCGTTCGAGCGTAGGTGCACCGATTTAACGATGCAGTATATTCTTTCCAAAACATCACTCCCGATTGTGACTCGGCTAGCCCATGAGCGCACCCTGTGTGCGTTCGATTTTGACGGCACGTTGTCGTCCATTGTCGATCATCCTGACCACGCCGTCATGAGAGCCCGAACTGAAAACCTGCTCCGCCGTCTGGCGCTACTCTATCCTTGTCTTATAGTCTCCGGGCGCGCACGGGCGGATGTTCTTCGCAGAATGAGCGGCGTGCATGTAGCTCAGGTAATCGGCAATCATGGCGCCGAAACAGGATCTCCATCAAGGCCGCATCATAGAGTAGATCGATGGAAGGCCGCCCTGGAACTCGAGCTAGGTCCGGTTCCTGGATTGTGGGTTGAAGACAAGGGCATTTCATTGGCTATTCATTACCGTCAAACTGCTCGGAAGGCTGATGCCCGCCGGCGTATACTGGCCGCAACTCGGAAGCTGGAGCGCGCGCGAGTATTCGGCGGCAAGCAAGTGGTCAACGTGGTGGGGGATGGCGTTCCTAACAAGGGCGATGCCGTGGCAGCCGAAAGAGACCGTTTGAAGTGTACCTGGGTCTTATACGTGGGAGATGATGAGAATGACGAAGACGCCTTCGCCCTGTGCGGCAACATGGTGCCTGTTCGCATAGGCCGGAAGCTGCGCTCCCACGCCCGCTATTTCCTTCGCGCGCAGAAGGAAATTGACAATCTCCTCGAATTACTGCTACGACTGCGGGAGCCCGTTGCTGCTCGATAAGAACTATAACCGATAGCTATATAGAGCCTTGTGCCTCAATAAAGTCGAAGACAACCAGGCTGGACCTCAATCATCCTGCGGGCTGAAAGCTTCCTCTAGTTATTGTCTCGCGCCATATTAACAAATGACGGAGTTTGGCTGACCTTTCAATGCTGGTGATCAAGGCCTTGGGCATAAGGCAAAGCTACCCCCCATGCTAATAGGCTGCGTATTTTATTTGCGCATAAGTCAAGAGGCGAGTATTGTATCTATGGAGCAACTGAATTGCCTTGTGTGGCATATTGACATAGCCCCATGGCGATTTCCCAAGTTGCATGATTCAATCAGGGAGGAATACATGGGAGTATCGGAAATTCTGGCAACGATCGATAATGAGATCGCAAAGCTCCAGCAGGCGCGCGCTTTGCTGAGCGGCCTCGCAGCGCCGGCAGCGAAGAAGAAAGCCGGTCGGCCTAAGAAGGCGGTGGCTGCGGCCAAAAAAGCTGCGGTCGTCGCTCACGTCAGCGCGAAGCCTGCGAAGAGAAAGAAAAAGAGGCATCTCTCTGCCGAGGGACGCAAGCGCATCGCTGAAGCCGTCAAGAAGCGTTGGGCAGCACAAAAGGCTGCAGCAGCCAAGTAACTGGCAGCCCTAAGATTCAGACCTGGACTGGCGCAGGCTTCAACCGTGCCAGCTCAGGTCTTTTTGCTCGTTTCCGCATCTGGCCAAAGTGGTGGCTGTACGGCGCGAGTCCGCTCATGCTTGATGTCGGCGAAAATGCGCGACCAATAGACGATGCTGCGCTCGGCTCGCGCGAGGCGCTGCCGCGCGGCTTTAAGTTTGCTCTCCGCATACCGCATGCGCCCGCGTAAGGCAGGGTCAAGTTGCTTGCCTTCGTGCATATCTCCCTTCAATATTAACTGCCCCTGATAATGCCTGACTGCGCCGCGCCATTTTCGCCCGCGCCGGAACCCTGTTGTCAGATGACAATTAAAGCTCGTTTGGCTTCCTACGGCTTTTTCGACTTCAGCTTGATCATCTCGCCATCCACGATAAATTTTCCGTAGCCATGATGATGAATAGTCTTGGGATTCTTCTGGGCCGGATCGATCCAGGCTTTGAGCACTTCCAATATAAAAATATTGAACGTATTGACGAGACGTGTATCGATCACCCGGCATTCGAGATTGGCAAAGCACTCCGCCACCAGCGGCGGCGTCACGCGCTCGGCTAACTCCGGCGTCAGGCCGAATTTCTTGAATTTGTCCATGTCCCGTCCTGAGCAGTTGCCGATTTCCGCGACTATAGGTGCGAGTTTTAGCGCCGGAATAGCAATTACGCACTCCTTCGTCGCCCGCAAAGCCGCAAAGCTGTAATTGGCATTGCTGACAATGCATGCCACCAGCGGCGGTTCAAACTCGACCATCATGTGCCACGACATGGTCATTATGTTGGCGCGTCCTTTGTGTGCGGTCGTCAGCAGAACCACAGGGCCTGGTTCAAGCAGTTGATAAACCTTCGACAAGGCCAGATCTTTCATGCGTGGGGCTCCTCAGGCCGCTATAAATACAAGCTCAAACGCATTTCATTGTAACGCTGTTCGATTCGGGTCGCACAAGGCCATTTTGACAATGCCTCCAACAGATAGCCCATGCGATCCCAACTGAGGTTTGTCTCATGAGGTATCCTTCTTAATAAATAGGTTCGCACCGCAAATCCCGAGACGGACCAGCTAATCTCCGGGAACGTTCGCTACCCGAAAGGAATCCCATGACCGAAGCAGGCGCGCTCGAAGCCCTTGTTAGTCAACAAGTCATCACAGCCATGAAGGCCCATGATGCGGTCCGCACCACCACTCTGCGCCTCATCAAAAACGCTCTCAAGAACAAGGCCATCGAAAAGCGCGAGGCACTTACTCCGGCCGAAGAACAACAGGCCTTGGCCACGATGATTAAGCAGCGCCGAGACTCCATCGACCAGTTCACCAAAGGCAACCGCCCGGAGCTTGCCGCCAAAGAAGCCGCTGAGATAGTCGTCATCGAGGAGTTTCTGCCCAAAGCTCTGGACGAGGCTGCCCTGAGTAGTTTGGTTGCCGAAGCCGTCAACGAAATCGCCGCTGCTTCGGGCCAGAAGCCCACACCCAAGGAGATGGGGCAGGTCATGAAAGCTGTCCAGGCAAGGCTACAAGCCGCCAGCCTCCGCGCTGAAGGCCGCACAGTGAGCGAGATGGTAAAGAAGGCGCTGGCAGGCTAAGGGAACATAATCTCTCAGAGCGGCTCAAGTATTTTCATGAATAACTCCTGGCTTTCAGTTACGATGTGCAATTTCCGCTGGTACAATCTGCTTCAACGGATTGCTCGGATGCATCCGTAATCGAGCAGGAGCGACCGTTGCGCGCCGTTCCCGGTGGTTCAGGTGTGCATTGCGCTAACCTCTGCCCGCTGCGCCGGCGCAATTTCTGCTCTCATACTCCGGTCAAGGAGCGTCGATGCCTTTTCCCGGCATTTGCTTTCGGCTGACTCTGTTTCTGCTCGTGTTGCTCGCCGTCCCTCGCCTTTGGGCGCAGGGCCCCCCTTATCAAACAGACGATCCCGTGCCAGTTGACCTGCATCATTACGAGTTCTACATCTTTGGCGGCGTGGATGGTACCCCAGCGGAGATCGACTCGACCGGGCCGGCGTTTGAGTTCAACTGGGGCGCAGTTCCCAGAGTGCAGCTTCACGCCATTCTTCCTTGGGGAGTTGCCGCCCCGTCGAACAATCCCGTCTATCTCCCCGGTGGAACCGGCTCCAGAGCCTTCGGACTTACTGACATGGAATTGGGAGCGAAGATCGCCTATATCAAGGAGTCGAAGTACGTGCCTCAGATTGGCACCTTTACGATGTTCGAAATGCCGACGGGAAACTACGACAAAGGCCTCGGCGTGGGGAAAGTTTGGTACAGGCTCCCGCTCTGGCTGCAAAAGAATATCGGGCAGTGGCTGCTGGACGGCGGCGCCGGCGAAACGATCGTCCCGCAAACCCAGTATCGCAACTTTCCTTACGGTGGATTCCTGCTGAAATACGCATTTGGAGAACGGCTTGAGTTAGGAGGCGAGGTGTTTTCCCATGGCCGCGAGGGATTTGCCGCGGCGCAGACCCAGGCGTCGACGATGATCGATGTTGGCGGTTATTACCACTTTAAGCACAATCCCAACGAGCAATTTCTGTTCTGTTACGGCCACTCCGTCGCCGGTCAAACCGAAAACTACGCTTACCTCGGCATGTATTGGACCTGGGGAAAAGACCGAGATGCTGACAGGAAGAGCGCGAGCGGAGCTATGCTGCAATAACAACCGCATTCAACACAAGCGCCCATGCGAGAGAGCAAAGAGTTCATTCTGACTTGCACAGTCTCGGCTATGCAGAACGCGGGGGGGAATTTGGTGAACGAGTCAAAAGGGTGGCGACGTGTCCGGTAGTACTTCCATTGCAACTCCGCGAGTGGAACCAGCGCGTGGTTCCTGCGCGGAGGTTCTATTCGTCTTTCTTCGCCTTGGCTGCACTTCCTTCGGCGGACCGATCGCTCATCTCGGATACTTTCAGAAGGAGATTGTCGAGCGGCGGAAATGGTGCAGCGAGAGCACATTGGCTGAAATCATCGCTCTCGCACAATCCTTGCCCGGACCGGCCAGCAGCCAGGTCGGATTTGCGCTCGGCATTCTTCGTGCGGGATGGCTTGGTGGTTTAGCCGCGTGGATTGGCTTTACGCTGCCATCAGCTCTCCTCATGCTGGCCTTCGCTTATGGCCACTCCTTCCTCGGGGGAAGTGCGGGCCAGGGACTGCTCCATGGGCTGCAACTGGTCGCCGTCGCAGTCGTTGCGCAAGCTGTAATGGCCATGCAACGATCACTCGCGCCTGACCAGACACGCGTCGCCCTCGCCATCCTTGCTGCCGGCTTGACCTTGCTCCTTCCGTCGCAAATGGCCTCACTCATTGCCATCGCCTGCGGTGCGGTTGCTGGACTGCTTCTGTTCCGCACGGAGAACTACGGAAGCAGCGAATATATTGGATTGCCGTTGCCAAAGGTGGCAGGCGTGGTCTCCGCCGCTGTCTTTCTGGTGCTTCTTGTGATTGTGCCGCTCTTCGCTCAGGCTTTCTCGAATTTCGGGCTTACTGTTTTTTCAGCATTTTATCGAAGCGGCGCTCTTGTGTTTGGCGGCGGGCATGTAGTTTTGCCGCTGCTTGAAGGCGCCGTCGTCGCGCCAGGTTGGGTCACGCAGAAATCGTTTCTCGCAGGATACGGCGCGGCCCAGGCACTCCCCGGGCCGCTCTTCTCGATCGGTGCGTACCTGGGCGCTGCGGTGCGCCCTTCTTCAAGCCCATTCTTGTATGGCTTGCTTGGACTCATCGGCATCTTCACGCCTGGCCTGCTCGCCATGACGGCATTGCTGCCATTTTGGAGCGCAATCCGCAGCAACCGCTATGTCCAGTCATCTTTGCGAGGCATCAATGCCAGCGTGGTGGGCATCCTGATTGCTGCGCTCTTCCAGCCGCTCTGGACCTCTACAATTCACTCGTCTGCTGATTTTTGGATCGTGCTCTCGGCATTCGCGCTTCTGACGCTCTGGAAAGTGCAGCCGCGGTTCGTCGTGCTTTGTGTAGCCGCTATATCGAGTCTTGCCAGCTCGATATGATCTCATCAAGTCATTGTAACTTGAAGCCGTTTCATAACCTGGTTTTGAACGGGCGCGGCTCTAGGGCATTTACTGGATTGGCGAAACCATGGGGACAGTTATATCGACCAGACGATACGATAAAATCCACAGTCTCACAGTTTCACAGGAAATAGGGGGGGAGGGGGTAGGGCTTTGCCGGAAAAACAGGGAACAGGGAATAGGGAATAGTAAAAACCCGGTCCTCTGGTCGTTGTTCATCCGTTGATTGTGCGCCGGAGGGGGATAATTTTCTGCAAATCGGCCGCGACTTCCGCAGAGGTCAGGAAGGCGCTTGTATCGGTTGCGGTTCCAGGGCAGAGCAATTGTGGAATTGCCCTAAACGGTGCAGAAGACTCGATCCGGTGAAAGGCCGGGGTTTCACCCACGAGCGGTAGGATAAGCCGCTAAGATCAATAGTCAACACTGAAAATCAGCAAGCACGTTTCATTCCTCGAAGTTTCTTCCGAGTAGCCGACGATACACCAGGAACGCTAAATTAGCCGCCACCATCTCCCGTAGATTATTTCTCCCCGAAGTTGTCACGTAAGAATTTGGATCGGTCACGGGTTAATGCCGCCTGGCACGAAAGAGCCGCCTGTGTAGTGATCGTGCCCCCGTCGTACATCTCAGCTACCGACATGCACGCCGCCGCTCGATACTGGACCCAAGCCCTTTGAGACACCATCAGAGTGCGTCGCATTTTGGAATCGTAGTGGCTCTGCTCTCGTTCCTCGCTTTTTGGGAGGGCTGTGTCCCCTTTTTCAGTCGCTTCTGAATACTGTCGGAGGATATCAGCCAAGACTTGTTTTAGGTCTGCTTCTGCTGCCGTAAGTTCTTGCCCCGCGCACTCAGTTTGTTCTGCATTGTTTTTGGGGCTATTGCAGCTTGGTTGCTGTGCATTGTTGCTTGGAGAGAGACTAGCAAGAAGTAGGGCCACTAAGAACGGAAATTTCAATGACTTTTTCACAGTGCCTCCATCTTGCCGTCTGCTATCCGCCTCGGTCAATGCTCGGTGCCGGATATATCACCGGCAAACCGGAAGTAATCTTTCCGTGTCTTGGCGCTTGCGGGGGTTTCAACACCCGCATAGAACTAACAGAATCAACGCGGGCTTTAGCCTCGGAGGAAGCCTGACCTGCAGCCTGTTATGACAGCTTTTTGAGCAAGCCCAGTTCGCCAGCAAGCCGTTCCAGGCGCGCGCGTGTCGGGACTGTGGGAGGAACCAGCGGCAGACGCAGATGCTCGCCGCACCGGCCCATCATGGCCAGCACAGCTTTTACCGGGGCAGGATTCGACTCCCAGAAATTTGCATCGAAAAGTCGTCCCCAGACGCGCTCCAGTTCGCGAGCCTCGGCCCAATTATTGTTCAGCGCCGCGCGGACCATGCGGCTCATCTCAGCCGGTATCTCATTCGAGGCCACGCTGATCAGTCCATGTGCGCCCACCGCGACAGCAGCCAGGGCCATATTGTCGTCGCCTGAAAAAATCTTGAAACTGCGAGGCAGTTTATGGACCAGCTCAGTAAACTGCGACAGCTTCCCGCTCGCCTCCTTGATGGCCTGAATGTTGGGCGCGGCAGCGGCCAGCCGGACAACGGTCTCTGGATCGAGGTTCACCGCCGTGCGTCCTGGCACGTTGTAGAGCGTCACCGGAAGCGGGTCCACCGTCTGCGCCAGTGCCAGAAAGTGCTGAAACTGTCCCTCTTGCGAAGGCTTGTTGTAGTAGGGGTTGGCCGAAAGCACCGCGCCCAAACCGTGTATCTGCTTGAGTTTACCGGCCAGGTGCAACAGCGTGCGAGTCGAGTTGTGGGTACATCCGGCCCACACAGGCACTCGCCCGCCAGCCGTCTCAACCACAATGCTGACTGCCCTCAGCCACTCTTCTTCGTCCAGCGTGGCCGCCTCGCCGGTCGATCCGCAGGCCACGAGAAAGTCGATTCCCGAGGCAATCTGCCAATTCACCAGCGCCTTGAGCGCCTCTTCGTCAATTGCCCCGTCCGCCCTGAATGGCGTAACAATCGCTGTTCCGCAACCGATGGTATTCATAAGTAAAAGTGTATAACGGAGCCTGTGGGTTGCAACTTAACGACGCAAACAGTCAGTCTGCAAAGCTGCTTGTTCCATCCGTCAACGTCCTGGCCCAGCCGATTCTGGTGAAAACCCACGGAGCCAGAAACACTGTGACGAAGCCGGCGGCGATAAAGCGAACGTATTCCAGCAGGTTCCAGAGCGTGGAATATTGATGCGTGATGTGCAAAAAAATCGCTTCGAGAGCGAACAATGCAAAAATGAGCAAGCCGACTGAAAGAAGGTAGCGCAGAATCTTCACTAGGATTGTCGAGCTGCGAGGATCGAAGTTTACCTTGCTCAACTCCAGCGGGCGCGCGATGACGACGCCGGTCAGAAATCCGCCGTAGCAGAGATAAGCGTAAGGCTGGCCTGTTGTGCTGTGTCCGTTAAGGAGAACTGCAACCAGCCAGAGAGCCAGTCCAGCGGATGCGACGATGGCAATTTGCAGCCAATGGGAGACGCGGTTCCACGCGGCGACAAATGCTTCGGCGTAATGCAGGCCAACTGCCGCAACGGTTAGTCCGAGAGCCCAGCCGAGAAAAACGTCTTCAAAGTAATGCACGCCGAGATAAGGGCGCGAGACGCCGATGAGCAGGATGGCTGCTACGGCAATGGTGCGCACTACCCGGTTTTGAACCTTACCGTAAAGGTAGCCATAAAACGCGGCCACCCCCGTAGCGTGGCCCGAGGGGGTGGAGAACTCGGCGGCCAGGCTGTGCGCGCTCCTTGCCGATACCGCCCATTTCTGCAGATATGTTCCCTGGGCGATGAAAGGGCGGGGATTGCGTATGAGCAACTTCAATAGATCGTTGATCGACAGGGCCGCGAGCATGACGACCGAAATCTGAATGGCGAGGCGCTTGTTCCAGACCACATAAATAAGCGCTGCCAGCAGAATGTACACTTCCACTCCGCCGGCGAAGGCGGCTATATGTGCGAGCTTGGTGAGAAAAATATTCCTGTGGTCCGCCAGCAATTGCACGAGACCTAAATTAAATGGCAGCGGAGCCACGAATAATCCTCCAGACAAATCCGCATGAGCCGCAAAATTCAATTTAAAGCATAATGCACGGATGCATGTGGCGGCGATGAGCGAACGCTCAACTGTGCGCACAGTTCGATGGGCTGAGGCTGTATGCTCAATGCAGTTCGCTTATCTCTGCCCACACTATGCGCTATACAACACAATTCTTGCTTTCGGCCCTGGCGGCGGCGCAGTTTCCCGCGCCGGATGCGCCGGAGATCGCGTTTCTCGGCCGCTCAAATGTTGGCAAATCAAGCCTGCTGAACACGCTTGTGAGCGAGAAGGCTGCCAAAGTTTCGCAGACGCCGGGACGAACGCGCGCCATCAATTTTTTTGCGTTGTTAGATGGCAGTCAGCGGCAAAAGCTGGTCTTCGCTGACCTGCCAGGCTATGGCTACGCGAAGATATCGAAATCGATTTCGGCGACCTGGCCTGAGTTTATCGAGCCCTATCTGGCGATTCGCTCCACGCTCAAGCTCTGCGTCTGCCTGGTCGATTCGAATGTGCCCGCGCAGGAAAGCGACCGCCGGTTGATCGATTGGTTGCGTGCCGCGGGCCGCGAGCTTGTCGTGGTTGCAACCAAGATTGACCGGCTCAGCGGCAATCAGCGCACGCGCAATCTGCTGGCGTTGCGCCAAGGGCTGGAACTGGAAGAACTCCTGCCCGTCTCGGCCAAAACCGGTTACGGCGTGAAGGAGCTCTGGGCGCGGATTGAAGCGGCTGGAGTCTAGTCAACGAGTCAACGGCGCGAAGCTGCTCCACTCCGCCTGCCCCTTGCGGCTTTGCCAGACATCGACGCTGATGCCAATCTCGCCGCGTTCCACCTGCTCCCGAATCTCTTGCTGAAGCTTGACCGCGGTTTGCTCATCGCAGCGCAGCAGACGAAGACCCTGCGCCATGCGGCCCAGGTAGCGCGGGGCCAGGCGAAGCCATCGGCGGGCCGTCGCACAGGCTGGACTCGAATCAGAACCGATGCAATGAAGCGCGATAGCGTCGAGTTTGGGCAGCCACTGGGCCGTTTCAGACGCCACACTCCATGCAAGGAGCACTTGGTCTGCATCTGGCAACACGGCTTCAATTCCTGACGTTAGGTCGGATCTCACACCGCGCCTGAGCATCTCGCCGGCAAAATCCGTTTCGGAAGCCTTGGACTCGCTGGCAACGCAGACTGCAACCGTGGTGCGCTTGCGAATCTCGTTCTTCAGAATGCGCAGGGCCTCGTCGAGCGAGGTAACGAGGAAGTCCACGACTCCTTCGCGAAGAGCCAGCTTGCGCGCGTCGGCATCGGCCGAGACGGCCAGCGAGGCCGCGCCTGCAATGTTGGCCGCCACCAGCAGGGCGCGCGCTTCCGCATTGAGCGAGCCGGCGTAAAGGAGTTTGCCACCGAGGCTGGGTTCGTGGCCCGTGCCCGGCTCCCTAAGCGCGGCTGTAGCCAGAGCCGTGTACAGCCGTTCGACATGAATGACGAATTCGAGCGCGCCGTGCGGATTGGAGGTGGTTGTCATCAAGGGTGCGATAGCGCAGTCACCGGGCACTCAGAACTGGCGCCTTGCTTTCAGCCGTCCTAATCCTTGAACTCCTCGCGCGCGTTCATCCGCCTCACAAAAAAGACGAACTCCCCCGGTTTGGCAAAGATTTGGAGCTTTTCGGGAACCTTTTTTCCGATGCAATCATTGGGCGCCACAATGCCCTTCGCTAATATGTCGGAGACGCTGTACCACCGGTCACGAACGTACCCCTGATTCGTTGCCTTGTAATCATTGTTGGAATCACAATTGACAAAGAGTGAAGTGGCGCCGTCGTACGATGCGCGGATGGAGAGCAGGGAAGCTTCTCCGGGAACGGTCAGTTTGCCGGTGCCGTCGTCATTCATCGTCACCCAGTTTGCATGGACTGTTTCCTGGTGATCTACGCGCACCAGAAAATCCGTGGTGGAGATGAGCCTGCCAGACTTGCCGTCGATCATGCGCAAGGTAATAGTCTTCGGTGACTGCGCATACAGGACCCCGCAAAACGCAGCCATGCACAGCAGAAGATAGAGTGCGCGATGAGTTAGTCGTGCCATTTCTTGCCTCCGGAATTACCTCTGGGGGTTCACCACGTCGAGTAGGGCTGGCCGTTCGAGTCCAGTTCTTGCGAACCGGAGTGCACGTCGTCGATGCCGGGGTCGGTCTGGTCCACTGAGTAGAGCGCTCCATTGGAATCCGTAACCCAAGAGTCCTTGTTGTGGGTCATCGGGTCCTCCGGGATGGCCTTCAGGTATCCGTCCGTGATCAGGTCATCGAGCGACTGCGGCGCCTTCTGCTTGTCCATGGTATAGGAGTCGATAGCTGCCCGCATCACATGCAGGTCTTCTTTGAGCACGGCTTCCTTGGCCATCTTGACTGCGGAGGTAAATTTGGGGATGGCTATCAGCATGAGGATGGCAATAACCGCCATCACGACCATCAGCTCCATCAGCGTAAAGCCCGCGTCCTGTTTGTCAATCCTGCTCACTGAATCCTCTTGTCTACCGTAAGAGTGGAGCTAGCGGTATCAGCCGCGTTTCGCGCGTGATAGCGAAGTTAACTCAGCGACTCCGTCAATCCCGCCAACTCCGCCAACTCCGCTAACTCCGCTAACTCCGCCAACTCCGCTAACTCCGCCAACTCCGCTCCTAACCTACCAGTCCGAATACTTGGTCCCGTCCAGCGCCGTTCCGGGCGACTTTGAATAGACATCGAAGACGCCCTGGCCGCCGTAGGAATCCGATTTTGGATCGTCCTGCATGGATCGTAATCCCCACTCGGCTTTGCCGGTCATGGGGTCCACCGGAATGTGGCGGAGAAACTTCACCTTCTTGGTCTGTATCTCCACGCCGTTCACCAGTGTCTCCAGGTCGGGCGGATAGCCCTGGCTGTCGAGCTTGACCTGGAAAGCGTTCTTGTCGGCTGCGTCCTTGTAGTGGTCAATGGCGTCGCGCATCATCCACAGATCGTAACGAAGGTAGCGTTCGTTCTGCCGCTTCACTTGAAATCGCGCAATCGGGACGGCGGCCGAAGCGAGAATGGAGAGGATCGCTGCTGTCACAATCAACTCCACCAGCGTGAGCCCGCGCTCGCCTCTGCTGACGATCCGGATTGGCCGCGTTCTGTTCATCAATGCGAGCCCCGTCGGCTTACTTCACCTGAATGCTTATCTGCGCGCCTGTGGCCGGCAATTGCTGTTGAGAGCCGTTGACTGCGCCTGGGCGAGTGATGGCGATAACACTGTCACCGGCAGTCTTGGCCTGGAAGGTCAGCACGCAGACCACGCCGGTTCCGCTCACTCCGGCTGCTCCCGGCGGACGCGAGGCAACAACATTGATGGTCCCCGGTCCGTTGTCGCGGTGGACCAACGCTACCGCTTGCCCATCGCTGCTCAGGAAGTTGCCGCTGTCGATGTTGACCAGCGAAAGCCTGGCCGGATCGTATGAAATTTGCAAAGGAACGGCCGCGATATTCGTTCCGCCGTTCAGCACCACCGGCACCTGGAAGGACGCGCCGGGAGCCACCGGGCCTGGCTGCGGCGTGAGCATGAAGCTCAACTTTGCCGGCTGCGCCAAAGCGGGCGGCGTCGTTGCGACGGTATTCCCCGTGGTCTCGGCGGCCTGGCTCATCTGCTTCAGCGCCCCTGGCGCGGCGGCCATGGCGCTTTCACCGGGAACAGTGCCCACATTGGGCTGCACACCAGCTGGCGGACGCGGCGGAGGCGCGGGGATTACTACCGGATTCAAAGCTGGCTTCGAGGCTGGCTTCGTGCCGTCGTCCGCAATCTGACGCAACTGGATCGTCGTGCCCTCGCCGGTATCTACCGTGCGCAGATTCACCTGCTCCAGCGATTGCGACCGAACCACGTGCGGCACCACCAGGAAGACCAGTTCGTCGTCGTTGATGGTGTGATCCTTGGAGCCGAAGATGTACTTCAGAACGGGAATCGAGCTCAGCCCTGGGATGCCGGTTGAACTTGCAGTGTCCTGCTTGTCCTGAATGCCGCCCAGGATGCTGGCCTCGCCCTCGCGCAGGCGGATCACCTGGTCCACGGTGCGCTGCGAGATGATCGGCTCGGTCACGCCGCTGATGGTCACTGAGCCGCTCTGTGCTGTGACCTCGATTTTGATCTTCAGCGTAACGTCGCGGTCAAAGTGGACCGTTGGCGTCATTTCGATATTCACGCCCACGTCCTGGTATTGAAACTGCGTGTTCACCAGCGAACTGACCACGGCGGTGGCTGCGCCGGTCTGGTATGAGCCGGTGGCGATGGGGATCTTGGAGCCGATCTTCATGATCGCTTTTTGCCCGTCAGTGGCGCGGATGCGGGGGTTCTGCAGAATCTTGGTATCGGTATCGGTCAGCAGCAGGTTGGCCGTGGCCGAGCCCACCGTCACCGCAAAATTTGTGGCCTTCAGATGGGCAAGATCGTAAAGAGTGGGAGAAGTGGTGGTGCTGCTGGAACCGGAACCGCTGGTTGAGGTACTGCATGTACCCGACGACGTGCAGGAAGGCTGCAGGGCAACCCCGACGCTGCTGGGCCAGGCGATGCCGAGGGTCTTCTCCCAGTTCTTGCTCACTTCGAGCACGGCAATATCCACTACGACCTCGGGGCGCGCCTTGTCCAGGTCGTTGATCAGTTTTTCCGCCAGCAGAAGCTCGTCTGGCGTACCCCTCATCACGATGGCGTTCTGGCTGGCCACTGGGTAGACCTTCGCGGCGGGCAGCACGTTGCGAATCGCGGTCTGCACGTCTGTCAGGTCATTCTGCTGCCATGCATTTGACAGGTAGAAGGTCTGCACCGCCTGCTCATCCAGATCGGTGTGCTTTTGGCGGGTGTTGGCGGCCACAAAAATGGTGTTTTCGGTCACCGGCCGCCAAAAAGTATTGGAGATCGTACCCACAATACGAAGAGCATTGAGCAGCGAAACGCTGTTCAGGTCCACCTGAATGCGTTTGGATGCGAATTCCGGGTCAAAGAGCACGTTGATTCCCGCCGCCTTGCCCACCGCCTGGTAAACGACCTTGGCGTCTTCCTGCATATGCAGCGTCAGCGGCTCGTCGGAGACAGGCCGCAGAGTGGCCGGCGCGCTCATCGAATCCAGAGCCGCCTCTTTGCCAGGCGCCACGGGAAGGCTGGTTTCGTTGACGGGCGTCACTTCGCCGTGCTTCTGCCTCACCCTTGCGATATCCTGCAGGGCAGCCTCGTTGCTGGGGTCAATCTCGGTGGCGTGCAGAAACTCCGCCAGCGCACCCTGCTCGTTGCCGGCTTCCAGCAGCTTCTGCCCCTTGGTCACATGCACCGACGCCGCCGTACTCCGCACGCGGTAAAAGGAGGCACGGTAGCGCAGATCCTTGGGAGCTTTGTTGTAGGCCTTTTGATAATTGTCGAAAGCCGCGTCGTAGTCCTCCTTGGCCTCGGCTGTTTCGCCGCGCTTGAAAAAGGAACTAGCCGACTGGGCGCGCAACTCAGCGCTTGAGAGGCCGACGACCACCAGGACCGCAAAAAGGGCAATCCAGCGTGTGGCTCCCGAAAAAGCTGACCTGGGGAAAACGGATTTGGAGGCAGCCTGTGCTTGAAAGCGGCTTTTCATCGAACTCCCCGGCGTCTTTGCCGGTCCGCACTGCTCAGCGGACCCTTGAGGGCTGCCTTGGCTGCCCCAGACGCTCATCTTGACGCATTTTCGACTCGTGGAAATTCCCATTCAACAATGCCTCATTTTAGCAAAGCCCGGTACGAAATCGTCGGAAACCCTTGCCAATGCTACGATTGAGATTCGAGGATGCCTCCGGATGGCTCGCCAAACCAGCCACGTGATTGTTCAGCCGACTGCCCCCGGCCCGCAGAAGCCTGCACGGCCGCGCGACCCCGTAGCCTCGGGTGAGCGGGATGCCGCGCACAATCGCGTTGCCAGCCACAACTACTTTTTGCTGGAGAAGTTCGAGGCCGGCGTCGCCCTGCGCGGGACGGAGGTCAAATCCATCCGCGAGGGCAAAGCCAACCTGAAAGACTCCTACGGCCTCATCCAGAACGGCGAAGCCTTTCTGCTCAACCTGCATATTGGTCCTTACTCCCACGGCAACATGGCCAACCACGACTCCACGCGCACCCGTAAACTCCTGCTGCATCGCGAAGAGGTTCGCAAGCTACTATCGAAGACGCAGATCAAGGGCCACACGCTCATCCCCACCCGCCTATACTTCCGCAACGGGCGGGTCAAATGCGAATTGGCCGTGGCCAAGGGCAAGCAGGACTGGGATAAGCGCGAGACCGAACGTAGCCGCGAGGCAGACCGCGATGCCCGCGCCGCCATTAACGCCAGCAAGCACCGCGTGGGGCGATAAAGTCGCGCCCTCCGCCGGCTGCCCTACGGACCCCAAAGCTCCCACCCCTTGACCCTGAACGTTTTTCACTCCAAAGCCGATGAGACCCTAAGGCCTGAAACATTGCTGGGGCCAGGGACCTCAGCAGCGTCAATAGACTCCAGGTTGGTTCTACAATTGGATTCAGGTGTGGCGCGATGTACAGGATTTCCAAAGAAAGCTTCGGTTTCGAACTCGCGTTTGGAGGCACAATCACCCCAGACGAGATGAAGCAATGGTCGCAGGAAGCCTTCAGGGCTCTGGTCGGAGCCCCAAGCTCCTTCGGCGTGCTCATCGATATGCGCACGTTGAAGGGAGATGAGCTCGAACCTGAGACTCAAAAAGAGATCGTTGAGGGAATAGAACTCTTCAAAAGGTCCGGCACGCTGCGCAGTTGCATTATCCTTGACTCGGTTCAAACCACTGCGAGCTACAGGCGTCGTGCAAGAGAGTCGAGAACCCATTTTTACGAGCGATATATTAACGCATCAACTGAACCCCGCTGGCGGGTCAAGGCTCTCAAATGGATTGAAAACCAGGTCGATCCTTACATGTAAGCTCACCAGAGTCGAATTTCGTCTTTTGAGGCTCCGGCTCAGGACTTCATCGCGCCCCGCTCGGTACCCTTCCCGTTTTCGCCCTCCACGGTGAAATAATAGGAACCATGCGGACCCAATTGTCTTTCACTCCCCTATCCGGAATCGAAACCGAAGTGCTGGCCGTTCTGGCCGTGGACACCCAAACCTCGAAGGCCTCGGATGCCAAGCCTGAACCCGCGCTGCTCACCGCCGACGCAGTAGTTCTGAGTGCGGCAAAAGCCGCGCTGGCCAGCGGCGAATTCAAGGCCGGCGCCAACGAGACCATGCTGCTGCACGCCCCTTCTTGGCTGGCCGCAAAGCGCCTCCTCCTGGTTGGCCTGGGCAAGCAAGCCAAAGCCACAACTCACGGCGTGCGCTCTGCAGCCGGAACCGCCGTCCGCTTCATCAAGCCGCGCGGCATCCGTGAAATGGTCTTTGCCCTGCCTGAAACCGACCCCAAAATATTGCCCCACGCGGCCAGCGTGCGCGCCGCCGTCGAGGGCGCGTTTGTGGGCGACTTCGATTCAGACACCTATCGCAGCGAGCGCAAGGACCAGAGCGTCGAGTCGTTCACCCTCGCCGCGCCGGCCGCCGCCGATAAGACCGCTCTCCAAACTGCCTTTGCCGAGGCCATCATCATCGGCGAGAGCCAGAACTTCACCCGCTCGCTTGTCAATGAGCCGGGCAACAAACTAACCCCCACCATCCTGGGCCAGCGCGCCGCCGAGATGGCCTCTGGAGTCGGTCTCGCCTGGGAGGTCCACTCTACCGAAAAGCTGCGCGAACTGAAGATGGGAGCATTCTGGAGCGTCTCGCAAGGCTCTGCCGAGCCGCCCGCCCTGATCGTCATGCGCTATGAGCCCGAAGGCGTGACAGACGGGCCTGTTCTCGGTTTGGTCGGTAAGGGCATTACATTCGACTCCGGCGGCATCTCCATCAAGCCCAGCGACAAAATGGAAGAAATGAAGACCGACATGGCGGGCGGTGCTGCCATGCTCGGCGCCATGCGCGCCATCGCTTTACTCAAGCCAAAGGTGCGCGTCCTCTGCGTCGTATGCGCGGCGGAAAACATGCCATCCGGAACAGCGCAAAAGCCCGGCGACGTGCAGACGGCTATGCCCTTCTCATCCGACAAGCCCGGAAAGACCATCGAAATCATCAATACTGATGCCGAAGGCCGGCTCGTCCTGGCTGACGGCCTCACCTACGCCCGCCAGCTCGGCGCAACCCACCTCATCGACGCTGCCACGCTCACCGGCGCTTGCGTCGTCGCCCTCGGCCACGTCACCGCCGGAGCCTTTTCCAACGACGAGGAAACCTGGTCTAAGTTCAATGCGGCTCTCGCAACCTCCGGCGAAAAGTTCTGGCGGCTGCCCCTCGGCGACGAGTACGCAGAGATGATCAAGAGCGATATAGGCGACATCAAGAACACAGGCGGACGCTGGGGCGGCGCAATCACGGCCGCGGAGTTTCTGAAAGTCTTCGTCGAAGAGACTCCGTGGATTCATCTCGACATCGCCGGCATGGCGTGGGTGGAAGACTCCAAGCCCTACATCGCCAAAGGGCCGAGCGGGGTTGGCGTAAGGTCGATTCTGGAGTGGGTGCGAAGCTACATCTCCTAGCTACTAGCCTTTAGCTCTTAGCTTTGGCTTTTTGAAAGTCGGACGAACGACACAACTGGGTGCTCCATCCTTGCGACGTTCCTGTTTTTGTCGCGAGGGTGGGATACCACGGACCCCAATAGCTGTCATCCTGAGCGCAGCGAAGCAAAGTCGAAGGACCTGCGGCTGCTTTTTCCGCCTAATTCATCGTTCAAGCCTTTTTCGCCTATTCTGCCCCTTCTTCTTGAAAAGGATCTTTGGCTTACTCGGAGAATCCAGATTCGGAAGGTGCAGGAACCACTCATCCCATTCCTTGTTGAAGGCCACATCATCCAAGATAGTCAATCTCTTTTCTTTCGGATTCTTTGACTCCAGGAACGACATTTCAAAAGGGACCCACGACCAATGATTGAACCGTCTGCGCCCCTTCACTTCAATGCGTTTCAACGAGTAAGGTCGAAAAGGTTCAATCACTGTGACTGACTCCGCGTCCAGGATCACACGATAGTAAAAGGCGCGTGCCGCCAAATAGATTCCGACCAGTACCATAGCAATGGAGAACAGCTTGAACCAAACTTCAGAAAGACGATTGGGTGCGATCGAAAAGAGAAAGCAACCAGTACAGATCAACGCAATTGCCCAGAAACACCAGCGCACCTTGCCGAAAATGTTCAGCCTGTAAACCATCGCCGTGCGGTGCATTTACATTGCCTCCGGACTTTCGATGCCCAGCCAGCTCAGCGCCAGCACTAACTCCCGCAACGCGACCGCTGCCGTCGCCAGCAGGAATGTCTTCCGCGCCGGCTCCTCTTCGGTCAAGATATGGTGCTTATGGTAGAAGTTAGTGAACTCCTGCGCTAACTGGAAGGCGTGCTTGGCGAGATAAGCAGGCTCTGAAGTAGCAATGCACTGCTCCAGCACCAGCGTCCGCCGCGCCGCCCTGAGCCACAAAGCCCAGATGTCTTCAGCATCCTCGCCCTCGAGAAAAGCGCCGAACTCCGCTAACCCTGCTAACTTCGCTAACTCCGCTTCGGGCGTCGTGTCCGCCTTGCGGAAGATGTTGCGCGCTCTCACCACGGCGTATTGAATGTACGGCCCCGTCTCGCCCTCAAAGCTCAACGCGTCCTTGAAGTCGAAAGCAATCACCGAATTGCGCGTGAACTTGAGCATGAAGTAGCGCAGCGCGCCAATCGCAATTTGTTTGGCAATTAATTGCCGTTCCGCTTCGTCTCGCCCTGTCTGGCGCGCGTCCACCTCGGCCCGCGTGGCCACGATGAGCTTGTCAATCAAATCATCTGCCTTGACGCCGAAGCCCTTGCGGCCGCTGACTTCAATGTATGGCCGCGCAAGGTCTTCGTCTGAAACGTCATAACCCAACTCGACCGCGCAACGCGGCGTCAGCGCAACCATCTCGTAACTGAAGTGCGTGTAACGATCGGCCTGCTCGGTGTATCCCATCCCGCGCAATGCCTGAATCACATTGGCCTGCGGGTCGCTCTGCCGTGCGTCGATGACGTTATAGATGGCCTGCGCTCCGCCAAAATGCGGATGAGGTTCATCGCCCTTTTCCGCCGAAATCCAGCACTCGTGGTCAGGATAAGTAAAGAACGGCTTATAGCCAAAGTCCTTGCCCAAAAGGCCAAACTTCCATAAGTGATAGGCAATATCCTTGCCGACATAAGTTACAGTTCCATTCGACCGGACAATAACTTTGGCGTCTTCGTTCAGGTCTCCTTCGGCTATCTCAGCGCCGGGCCGAGTCATCACCCAGCAGCCTTTGTTCTTTCCTTCGTTCTCAAAGTAAAGGACGCCGGTTTGTTTCAGTTGCTCAAACGCCGACTCCCAAAACTTCAGGTGCAGAATCTCGCTCTCGCGCGGTAGAAAATCATATTCAATGTCGAGCCGCAGCATGGTTTCCAAGTGCCGCCGCAATACCGCCGTCGAAATCAACTCCGCAACCGCAGCAGTCTCGTTGCCGACATGCTCTATCTCGTGCAGCGTGTCATAGCGCAACTTCTTTCGCGCTCCGTTCTCCTGGTCGGTTCCGCTCGTGTACCACTGAGAGGTCTTTGCATAAAGGTCCCAGCAGTAGTAGTCGATGCGCTCGCCGTTTTGCTTGAGTTCATCCAGCAGTAATCGCGCGTCGGCCAGCGATTTGCCTTCCAGATGCAGAAATCCCACCACCACGTCGGCTACTTGCACGCCAGTATTGTCAATGTAGTTTTGCACGTCCACCTTTTGCCCAGCCGCGCGCAGCAGGCGCACAAACGTGTCACCCAGGATGGCATTGCGCAGGTGGCCGACGTGCGCGGCCTTGTTGGGATTGATGCTGGTGTGCTCTACCAGCGAGTGAATCCCGCTCGAAGCCTGCGACCCGGCCTCGGCGTTTGCCGTTTTTCTCACGCCAACAGCCCGGTCCAGATGGGCATTGATATAACCCGCTCCGGCAATTTCAAAAGAAGAAAAACCGTTGAGCTGACCCAGAGCGGCCACAATCTCCGCCGCAATGACTTTGGGAGCCTTGCGCAGTTTGCGCGCCAGTTCGAAGGCAATTGGCGTGGCCAGTTCGCCGAACTTGACCTCCGGCGGAATCTCCAGCGGAATGGTCTCAAGTTGTAAATCGTATTTTGCCGCCAGAACACTGCGGAGATGCTCTGTGAACCGTTTCTGCAATTCCAGATACACGTTGTTTGGCCTCAAAATCCTTGATTTTCAAGGGCTATTCTAACAGAAACGTCTCTGCGCCCGGCCTGCGAATGCTCCTCACAATCGAATGCAGAGCGAGAGCGCCTCCATTACTTGCGTGTCAAATTTTCTTCGCCGCGCGTTGTTCGCTTTCGCACTGGTTCCCGATAAGAACCAATTGGTCGAAATGCGCGCAACCGCATCGGAGGTCCTGCACGTACACGGGCTCTTCATGGGAAGCATAGGCATGTCGTTCTGAGGAGAACCAGTTATGCGCAGGATTATTTGGGTGATGGTGTCAATCGGAATAGCAATACTAACTGCGTGCGGTGGAAGCCGCAACGATCCTGGTATGACCGATCCTCCTGCTCCGCCGGCAACTGACAGCATCTCAGGAACGGTTACCTTCAAAGGCGCTCCGCTGGCCGGGGCCACAGTGACCGAGTGGAGCACCAATACCAACGTTGTGCTGGCGACCGCGACCACCGGTACCGATGGCAAATACAGCTTCTCCGGCATCCAGACTGGGGACAACTCGCCGTTGGATCTGAATATATGGGTCAACAAGCAGGGCTATGGCTTTTACCCCACAGTTGGCAACAGCGCCAACGCCACAGTGGAGCGCTTCGATCATACGGGGCAATTCACTCAGCCCAGTCAACTCGCAGTTCCGATTTATTTAACGGTGATCAATTTCGTCGCGCTTCCCAATGGGTCTCTCACTGACGCCGACTTTGCCGCGTACGATGGGAGTAATCCCGTGGTGAGCCTGGCCGCAACAGGGCAGACAGCAACCTACGCCAGCGGAGACGATGGCTCCATCAAGCACGGCGTCGCCTGGCCTGCCACTCGCTACACCGACAACGGCAACGGGAGCGTTACCGACAACCTGACTGGCCTGATATGGCTCAAGAACGCAGGCTGCTTTGCACCGGCGGTTTGGGGCACGGCGCTCACGGATGCCAACCAGTTGGCCAGTGGCCAATGCGGATTGAACGACGGCTCCAGCGCCGGCCAATGGCGTCTCCCGAACGTGATCGAGCTGGAGAGCCTGGTGGACCCGTCAGTTGACGGTCCCGCGCTGACTGCGGACAATCCCTTCGTCAACGTTGCAAACTCCATCTATTGGACTTCTACCAGCTACTTCGGCGGCGAAGAGGGCTCTCCCAACGCGTGGGCCATTCGCATGAGCGATGGTCGCTACATCAACGATTCCGTCTTGAACGCAAAGTTGACTGCAATGAACGCGGTCTGGGCGGTCAAAGGCAGCGCAAGTGGCGCGGTCAAGTTGCAGGCGACAGGCCTCTTCGCAATCTTCCAGGCCGGCGACGACGGAACGTTGCAGGACGGCGTGCCCCTGATCTACCCTCGTTTCCTCGATAACAACAACGGAACTGTGACCGACTCTGTGACCGGATTGGTCTGGCTCAAAGAAGCCAATTGCGTTCAGTCAGACTGGGCCACTGCCGTTTCCGCGGTCAACAAGCTGGCGAGCGGTCAATGCGGATTGACAGACGGCTCAGCAGCTGGCAGTTGGCGGATGCCAAACCGGAACGAAATGCAGAGCCTTGCAGATCGCAACGAAAACAACGAAGCCGGCTATCTGAACTCTTCTTTCCTGAATCAAGACCAGACGGTCTATCAGGCCGCAATCTTTAATAACATGGCGCCGCTTCAGTACTACTGGACCTCAACCACAGACGCCGCCAATACGGGCGAGGCGTGGACCGTGTTTAGCTGCGACTGGGGCGTTTACGATACAGACAAATCCGAGACCGGCTATACGCTGGCAGTCCGCTAGCTTCGATTCGGGATCGTTGTCGCGGAATGACTCGGTCAAAACCGAGATTGGGAATCGTCTGATCCAAATGCCGTAAGATGGTGAATAGATTGCCTCATTTTCCAAGCCCTTGGGCGGAAAAGAGCAAATACCCTACCTATGACGAATTCTGCATCCAGTTCTCAGCGTTTTTATCTGACCACGCCCATTTATTACGTGAATGCGCGGCCGCACCTGGGCCACGCATACTCGACCATCGTCTGCGACACGATTGCTCGGCGCAAGCGCGCGCTGGGCATTGAGACCTGGTTCCTCACAGGCACGGACGAGCACGGGCAGAAGATCGAGCGGTCGGCTGCGCTGGCCGGGCGCACGCCCGCCGAGTTCGCCACGGCGATTGCGGGCGAGTTTCGCGGCCTCTGGGATCAGCTCGGGCTGAGCTACGACGACTTCATTCGCACCACCGAGGAGCGCCACAAGCGCGGGACTCAGAAGCTGTTTGCCACGCTGCGCGACAAGGGCTTCATCTACAAAGGCTCTTACACCGGCCAGTATTGCGTGAGCGATGAGCTCTATGTGGATGGGCCTCCCGGAACGGTTTGCCCCGACTGCGGCCGTGTGACGGAGACGGTGAGCGAAGAAAATTATTTCTTCAAGCTCTCGGCCTTCGAGCGCAAGCTGCTGGAGTTTTACGAAGCCAACCCCGACTTCATGGGGCCGGAGTCGACGCGCCGCGAGGTCATCTCGTTTGTGCGCGGCGGCCTGAAGGATTTGTCGGTGAGCCGGACGAGTTTTTCGTGGGGAATTCCGGTTCCCGGCGACGAGAAGCACGTGATCTACGTGTGGCTCGACGCGCTGGTAAACTACATTTCCGCGCTGGGTTATGGGTCAGACGCACCCGAAGATCAGGAAAAATTCAAGAAATTCTGGCCGGCGGATTTGCATCTGATCGGCAAGGAGATCAGCCGTTTCCACTGCGTTTACTGGCCGGCGTTTTTGATGGCGGCGGGGCTTCCGCTGCCACGCTCGGTCAAGGCCAACGGCTGGCTGCTCTTCGACCAGGGAAAGATGTCCAAATCGAAGGGCAACATTGTGCGCGCCGAAACGGTTCACACCGTTTTGGGTTCCGATGCGTTGCGATACTTTTTACTCCGCGAGATTCCCTTCGGCCAGGACGGCAGTTTCTCCTTTGATGCTTTGGTTCAGCGTTACAACGGCGACCTCGCCAACGGCTATGGCAATCTCGTCAGCCGCGTGGTCAACATGGTCCATAAATATTTCGAAGGGGTTCTGCCGGATGCCGGCACCGAGACCGCTGCCGAGGCCGCGCTGCGCGAGAGCGCGGAGAGAGCAATTGCGGCCTTCGGCCTGGCGTTTGACGAGATGAACTTCTCCGAAGCGCTCAAGGCACTGTGGGTTTTGGTTGCGGAGACCGACGGCTATCTAACCGCCAACGCCCCCTGGAAGCGGCCCACCGACCGCTCGGAAGCGGATCACGCGGCGCTGCAGGCTCGTGTGCTGGCAACGGCTGCCGAGGCCATCCGCATCATCACCGCTCTCGTTTATCCCATCTTGCCGGACTCGGCTGCAAAGGTGTGGCGGCAGCTTGGGCAGGGCGAGATTCAGGATGCGGCAAAGAAATCGTTTTTGACAAAGGTCGCGTGGGGCGGATTGAAGGCCGGGACAAAGTTTGGCGAGCCCGCGCCGCTCTTCCCTCGCGCGGAAAAGGACGCGGTCGAAAGAATGCAAAGCATCGAAGACCAGAACAACAAAACAGTCATTGAAGCCGCCTCCAATGGCGCGGCCGATCGCTCCTCCGACACGAACATGCCCGCTCTGTCTTTGCCTCAAGTGCAAAAGGCTCCGTCGCCAACGCCAGAGCCAATCGCGCCGCACGCGCCAGCTTTGTGTCAGGGCACGACTTCAGTCGTGCCGAAAACGCAACTAAGTAAAGCCGGGGCTTCAGCCCCTGAGGTACGCTCTTTGGATAACACGCCTTCAATTCCCGCCGCTTCTCAAACCACGTTGCTTCCAACTGTCGCCCCTCCAGCTGCCAACGTGCCTGCGGAACAGGCGTCTGCCTCACCGCAGGTGATCACCATCGACGACTTCGTCAAAGTCGATCTGCGTGTGGCGCAAATTCTTGTCGCCGAGCGCGTGCCCAAGGCCGACAAACTGCTTCGCCTGGAAGTTGATCTGGGCTACGAGAAGCGGCAGATTCTCGCAGGCATAGCGCAATACTACGAGCCGGAGAAGCTCATCGGCCGCAAGATTGTCATCGTCGCCAATCTCGCTCCGCGCAAGATGCGCGGCTTGGAATCAAACGGAATGTTGCTGGCGGCGTCCTTGCCCGACGGCGCGCCGGTGTTGGCTGGATTCCTCGAAGAAGTTCCGCTTGGCGCGCGGTTGAAATAGCGTCGGCCCAATACCGGAACCTGAAGTAAGAGAGGATGTCAGTATGAGACGTCTGATTGTGCAGTTCCTTTTCCTCGCGATCCTGGCCGCTTCGGGACGAATCGCCTATTCCCAGACGGCAGGCTACTATCCAAAGGGCGGCCCTGATTACGCAGATGAAAGTGTTAGCCTAATTCAACTCATCGCCAATCCGGAGCGCTACGACAAGAAGATAGTCAGGTTTATCGCTTATCTGCATCTAGAGTTCGAAGGCGATGCAGTTTATCTGCACCGCGATGATTTCGAACACGCAATTTCCAACGATGCCATCTGGATCAATCTGCCGAGAGACATTAAGGCCGATGAGAAAACGGCCGTCAATGATCGTTACGTGATTTGCACCGCACGGTTTGTGGCCGGGAGACACGGTCACATGGGGATGTTTGCCGGAGAGTTGGAGGACGTGACAAGGCTTGAGGTATGGCCGTTTGTCAGGGGTGAGAAGGACGAGTTACCACCGCCGCCCAAGCTAAAGAAATAACATCTGAATCTCTGCACGAGGTTTGATTCATTGCTGATTGATTCCCACGCCCACCTTGACAGCCCGCGCTACGCCGACGACCGCGAAGCGATGCTGCATCGCGCGTGGGAGGCAGGCGTGGGCACAGTGCTGGCCATCGGGATTGGCGAGCAGGCGGCGGGGATGGATGGAGCGCTGGCCGTTTGCCGCGAGTTCAACGGGCGGTCCGGCTTGCCGAAGCTCTACGCAAGCGCCGGAGTTTATCCGCACAACACCCACGAAATCGACGATGGCGTCCTGGCCAAACTCGACAGCCTGCTGGCCGAGCCGGAGGTGATTGCCTGCGGCGAGATCGGCCTGGACTACTACCACGAAGGCGCGCCGCATGAAGTCCAGCGCGAAGGGCTCATTCGCCAACTGGAAATTGCCGCCAAGAGTAAACGGCCTATACTCATCCACTGTCGGCCAAAGGATGGGACCACCGACGCGTGGGATGATCTACTTGAAATTCTTGAAGCCCACTGGCGTCCCACCGGTCTCGGCGGCGTGATGCATTGCTACGGCGGCAACTATGAACAGGCTGCCCGCTCGCTCGACCTGGGATTTCTCATCTCCTTTGCCGGCAATCTAACCTATCCCAAGGCGCAGCCGCTGCGCGATGTGGCCGCCAAGCTGCCTTTGGACTGCCTTTTGGTGGAGACCGACGCGCCCTGGCTGGCTCCGGCGCCCAATCGCGGCAAACGGAATGAGCCCGCCTGGGTCGCCGGGACCGCCGAAATTCTCGCGGATCTCCATGGCGCGGAAGCGCAAGAAATAGCCGCCGTAACCACGAAAAACTTCAATCGGCTGTTTGGCCTTGGGGCGAACGTGGGAAACTGATAGAGGCACTGTGCCCGATGAACGGGTTGGTTAAATGTTTTGGTATCCCACCCTAGCCGCAAATACAAACACGCGGCGAGGGTGGGGCACCCCGGTTTTTGTCGAAGTTTGAGGAAAGATAGCCATGGCTCAGGACAATTCGTTCGACATCGTCAGCAAAGTGGAAATTCAAGAGGTCCGCAACGCCATTGACCAGGCGCTGAAAGAGATTCGCCAGCGGTTTGACCTGAAGGATTCCCACTCCGAGGTCAATTTGGCGGAGGGCGACAAGGAAATTCAACTCGCGTCCGACGGCGAATACCATCTGGAAGCGGTCAAGGAGATTCTTGGCCAGAAGCTGGTCAAGCGGGGCGTTTCGCTGAAGAACGTGATCTATGGAAAGGTCGAGCCCGCGCTGGGCAAGAGCGTGCGCCAGAAGATCAGCTTGCAGCAGGGCATTCCCGCGGAAAAGGCCAAGGAGATTGTTCGCCTCGTCAAGGACGCAAAAAAGAAGGCGCAGGTTAGCATCCAGGGCGATACAGTCAGAGTATCGAGCAAGGACCGCGACGAGCTGCAGGGGATCATCGCGTTGCTGCGCGGCAAGGACCTGGGGTTGGATTTGCAGTTCACCAACTACCGCACCAATTGACCGCCCGCGCGGAACAGCCTTCCCCCGGTCAACGAGCCAGCCGTTGCCGCCGCATTGTAGGATAAAGCACGGGAACCGGAGAGCTTTGAGCACATTGGCGATAGCGACGGCAAAAGAAGTTTTCGAGCTGCTGCGGGACGATCTCGTGGCAATCGAGCAGGAGCTGGGCCGCGATGCCGCCTCCGGCGTAAGCACCATCACGGAAATCGCCGAATACCTTCGTGGCGGCGGCGGCAAACGAATCAGGCCCACGCTGCTACTCTTGTCCGCGCACACGCTAGGATATTCGGGCCAGGGCGCCATCCGTCTGGGCGCGGTGGTGGAGATGGTGCACACGGCCACGCTGGTCCACGACGACATCATCGACGGCGCGAACATCCGTCGCGGCAGGCCCTCCGCCAACACCACATGGGGCAACGAGAAATGCGTTCTGGCAGGCGACTGGCTTTATATGCAGGCCTTCAAGGTGGCTCTGGATGAAAAGAGTCTGCGCGTGCTCGACCTGCTCATCGGCCTGACGCAGCAGATGGTCGAGGGCGAGCTGCTGCAGATTCAGAAACTGGGCCGCGCCGTTTCCGAAGCCGAATACTACGACCTCATTTTTCGCAAGACTGCCTGCCTGTTCTCAGTCTCCATGCGGCTGGGCGCGGTGCTGGCCAAGGCCGCGGAGGCCGATGAAACAAGCCTGGCCAACTATGGACGCGCGGTCGGACTGGCTTTCCAGATTGTTGACGATGTGCTCGACCTGACAGCCACCGAAGAGGTTCTGGGCAAGCCCGTGGCCAGTGACCTGCGCGAGGGCAAGGCGACGCTCTCGGTGATCCACTCCATCGACCACGGCACGGCCGCCGATCGCCAGACCATTCAAAGAGTTCTGGATGACCGCAGCTTTGAGAACGTAAGCCGAGAGCAGATTCAGAAGATTCTGGCCAAGAACGGCTCAGTGGAATACGCGATGGCCGTCGCCGACCGCTATGCAGAGCAGAGCCGCCAGGCGCTGGCTCCGCTGCCCGATTCCGAGTACAAGCGCGCCCTGCTCTGGGTGCCGGATTTCGTAGTGGCACGAGAAAAGTGAGCGGCGGTTCCCGCGCTATTATTCCTTATATTGAAATATGTTGGATATAGTCGCTGGCGAAGCTTGAGCTGAAGCGGAAACTGCGAGGGGGAGAAATGACGGTTCATGAGAAATACCGATTCCAAGACTTAAACATTCACGGCTTTCGCCGCCTTAATAATGTTCGATTGAATTTGCGCGACCTTTCGGTAATAATTGGGGCAAATGGGACAGGCAAGACGTCAATTTTGGATGTACTTTCATTATTGGCGAAGTCGGCGCAAGGCAAGTTGAGCGAGTCCATTTCGGATATGGCAGGATTATCGAATATTTTGACCTATGATCGTGCCGAAGAATTGCAGCTCGGAATTTCAATGACCGTACCCTGATATGAGCCTCTAGAGTATTCACTGAAGCTGAGAACTCAGGGTGTCAATTATTTCATCAGCGAGGAAAGGCTCAGCCAGCCAAGCCATAAGTATCAGTCGCCGTTCGTCCATATCGATTCGCATGGTCCAGAAATACGATATTTTGAAGTGGGTCAAAAGAAGATTGTGCGCCCCAACGGGGAACACAAACCGCTGGAAACCTCTCTCTCGCAAGTCCCTAAGATGTTTCAACAGCCAGAGGATTTTCGCAACCGGTTGGCATCGTCCACGTTCTATCACGTCCTGAATGTGGACCCACGGTCGCCAGTGCGCCTGCCGCAACCGATGCAACCGGCGGCGCTTCCGGGGCGCAACGGAGAGGAACTGGTTTCCTGCCTCTTCTATCTAAGGGAAGCCGACAGAAATCGATTTGATGCCATTGAAGATGCGCTGCGATCTGCATTCCCGCGCTTCGACCGCCTCGACTTTCCGCCAGTGGCGGCCGGGACGCTGGGCCTGGCCTGGCGTGAGACCGGCTTTTCCAAGCCTCTCTATATGCATCAGCTCTCTGAGGGGACACTTCGATTCTTGTGGCTTGCAACGCTGTTGCAAAGTCCTGGCTTGACTGCTCTTACGCTGTTGGATGAGCCGGAGGTCAGCTTGGACCCTGAGTTATTGAGTCTGCTCGCAGAGATGATGCGTGAAGCTTCAAACCGGACGCAGTTGGTCGTAGCCACACACTTGGATCGCCTAATCAGATTTCTGAAGCCAGAGGAAGTAGTTTTGATGGATTCGGATGAGGATGGGATGAGTACGGTGAAATGGGCAGACGAACTCGATCTCGATGCCTGGCTACAGGATTACTCGCTCGATGAACTTTGGAGCAATGGGCGTCTCGGAGCGCGCGCGTGAAGATTGCAATTTTGGTTGAAGGGCGAACGGAGAAAGCATTCCTACCCCACTTGAGGGAGTTTCTCAAGACTCGCCTTGCTGGTAGGATGCCTAATCTCGACATGGTTCCCTATGATGGCAGGGTCCCCAAGGATGCCAAACTCCACCGCACTGTTGAAAATCTGCCGAGCGGGCGCGAAAAGGCAGACGCAGTCATTGCCTTAACGGATGTGTATACCGGCACGGCAGACTTTGTCGATGCCGCCGATGCCAAAGCCAAAATGCGCAGTTGGACTGGGCAAAATAGCAAGTTCTACCCGCACGTTGCCCAGCATGATTTTGAGGCTTGGCTCTTGCCGTATTGGAGTGAGATTCAGAAAGTTGCCGGAAGTAACCGAAACGCGCCGCCGGGATCACCGGAATCCGTGAATCACAACCGGCCTCCGTCTTATCACATCAAAGAAATCTTTCGCATCGGCACTTGCCGGGACGACTATTCCAAGGTGCGGGATGCAAATCGAATTCTGCGCAACCAGGACCTGGCGATTGCCGCCGTAGCCTGTCCAGAGTTAAAAGCTTTTCTGAATAGGATTCTCGAGCTGAGTGGTGGACAACCAATCTAGTCGAAGTGGAGGCCGATATGCAGAACCTCTGGACAGAGGTGGACCGCTATTTCTGTGATCTGCTGGCTCCTGCCGATGAAAAGCTCGAAGCCGCTCTCGCGGCAAATCGGCAAGCCGGCCTTCCCACCATCGACGTTTCCCCGCTTCAGGGCAAGTTTCTCGACATTCTGGTGCGCATCTCCGGCGCGCGGCGCATTCTGGAAATCGGAACTCTGGGCGGATACAGCACCATCTGCATGGCCCGCGCGCTTCCCGAAGGCGGCCGCATTGTCACGCTGGAGGTCAACCCGCGTCATGCAGATGTGGCGCGCGCGAATCTGCTGAACGCGGGGGTACTGGATCGCGTCGATATTCACGTGGGGCGCGCCATTGACACGCTTCCCATTCTCGCGTCTTCCGGCGCAGGCCCCTTTGACCTCATCTTTATCGACGCCGATAAGCCGAGCAACTCGGATTACCTCGCATGGGCATTGAAGCTGTCGCGCCCCGGAACGTTGATCGTCACCGACAACGTGGTCCGCGATGGGAGGGTCGTTCAGGCGGAGAGCGCCGACGCCGATGTGCAATGCGTCCGGCGCTTCACCGAGATGATGGCCGCGGAACCGCGCCTGAGTGCTACCGTGCTTCAGACAGTCGGAGTCAAGGGATATGACGGCTTTGCGCTGGCCGTGGTCCTGCGCTGAACGCACCTGTCAAGCGTCCTGAACAATGGTTCCCTGATGGTAGACAATCTTCCAGCCTTCCGGAGTGCTTCGCCAGATGGTTGACCGTCTCGTCAGTCGCTGTTTGTCCTGGAGCAGCGTGTAGGTCAGCAGGTAGGTATCCTCGCTCAATCTGCGGCACTGAAAGTCGCTCGTCTCCCAAACGTCGGTGTGAGGGACGGCGAACCGCTCCTCCAATCCATCCAGCACAAACGGTCGGGAGTAGCGGCGTCCAGAGGCGCCGGTCTCCCAGTAATCCTCCGTTGTCATCCGCTCGAAGTCGGCCCTCGTCATTCCGAATTCAGGGCGATGAAAGATCGGCTCGCGGCCGGCAAGCTCGGCGAGTACGCCTTGCAGTTCCGGGGCGGTTGCGAAGGATGGTTCCATGGAAAACAGCATAGCGTGATCTTCCGCCTTAGCAGCAAAAACAAAACGCGGCGAGGATGGGGCACTGGGAAGTCTCGACAGGTTATCCATTGGTCTCGATAGAACGACAATGCTAAACCGTCGGGTACCCCCACCCATATTCTGTAAACAAATTCCTTGTTTTCTTGAACTTACGGGTAGTGTTGCGCTGTAAAATCGTCAAAACAAAGGAGTTCCCTGCAAAATCCTCCAGGATAAAGAGTTACGCGACGTTTCGTCCCTTACCGGCGGCTTCCGGCTGAAAGACGGCGCGAAGAGAACGGGCCGGAACGATGGTTTGAAGCAAGACTTCTGAGGATCATTTTGCGACGCAGTCGGGAAATAATCTGCAAGGCAGGGTGCTGGGTGTAGCGCTTCGCTGACACCCGTTGCATTTCGTTGCTGCCGGCCACCTCAGATTGGAACTGCCAGGGCTTTACCCAGCGAAGATCTGGCAAAGTTCCGCATAGCCGGTGATTCAGGAGTAATTCCACAACCTCGACGCCAGTTTCTTCTCCAAGCGACGACCGGGAAGGGCGTCTGACGCTCAGTTCAAACGGGGAACTGACCTCAATGCGAATCTTCGACCTTTTCAGGTTCCTGTTGGGCAGCGGCAAATTCGGACTCGAAGGAACTGGGCTTGGTTTGCTCCTTGCCGTCCTCTTCATCCGCCGGCATGAGCTCACCGGCAGCTTTGTGGAGACGTCTTTGGCACGTCTCCCACTCCTGCTGAGTGCATTGCCCCTTACGGCAGTCGAATGCGCAGAGCTCGCTGCCTTCAGGAGCGTCTTGGACGATCTGGTCCGCGACCCAGCGCCAGAGCCGCGTCAGATAGCTCTTACCTTGTGGCATGCTTGCACCCGATGTTTTCGTCAGTATACCTGGAATTTCTTTTGCGGGGGCCGGCTTGACTGAATCGTACTGTTCCTGAATGGAATGGCACGACCGGAGTTGCGTTTTCAGTCGAGAAACCCGGCCATTCCGTGCCGTCCTGGACTCGGCGGTGCAAGCGCGATCGTCCTTCGTCGATTCCCCGGACACCCGCCACAACCAGAACCGGTGATCGGAAGGACTTGAATTTCACTTCGACGACTCTGCGCAGCCACAGGGTTTTGAGGCGTTTAAGGGTTCCGGTTGTATCGTTGCCGATTCGGAATTTTCGAATGAGCCCGATCACCAGGCTCAGCCGAACCGGCCGGAGTTTTCAGGCTGGAGCCGATCACGGCTTCTGCATGGATGATATCAAGCAATCTTCCGTAATCGCTATGAAGCTGGCGGCTTCCACGGCAAAGTGACAGGATTGGAGTGTAACGCGTGCCAGCAAAGGACAATATTCGCTGGCAGGATTCGAACACGCTGAGTGGCAGAATGGCATATAGCCAGCACAGGGCACAGGGAACAGGGATCTGGGAGTCAGGGAACTACGGGCAGGCAACACACCTGTGGTGGGTCCCGACCTTTACTCGCCGTTCATCATCGTTCGCAACGCGGCGGCATATTTTTCCGGCAGCGGCTTCTTCTTCATCTTCGCGTCGCAAACAACGTGGGCGGTTTCGCCCTCGGCCAGCAGCGCAGGTTCGGCTCCGCCAGAGCCCTTGCGCAAGACGCGGTAGGCAAATTTCACCAGCGCGCCGCGCACCACCAAAGGCTGGGTTTCGATGAGGATTTGCTCGTCGTAGCGTGCTGAAGAGCGGTAGCGGCACCGGGCATCGACCACCGGGAGAATGCACTGGTGTTCGTGCTCCAGCAGCTTGTACGAGAAACCAAGAGCGCGGAAGAGTTCGACGCGGCCCACCTCAAACCACACGAAATAGTTGGCATAGTAGACGACGGCCATCTGGTCGGTTTCAGCGTAGCGGACGCGAATTTCAGTGGTCACGGGCATGAAATGAACCTCATCAAGGTCTGATAATAAGCAAATTCCGTACCCGGTTTTCCTCTTGGAACACCGCTTTATCCACATCTCTCCGGGTTTCGTCGGGTTTTTCCCGAAACAAGTCAAGAAACATAGCAGCGGTTCGTGTTCTCGCACCCTTGCGCTGGAACGAAGACGCAAGGATGGGCGTGGAGCATTCTTCGGGTCAACCTGCTGCCAGAGAACGGTACTGTCACGGCTTTACGTGAGTGAACAACGGCAGCTTGGTAATGTCGTTGAAGATGATGAAGGCAAAAAAGCCCACCAGCACGACAAACGCCGCCTGATAAATGCGCTCCTTGATGGGAATGCTGATGTCGCGTCGAATGGCGCTTTCAATCAGCAGGAAGAAGATCATTCCTCCGTCGAGAATCGGGAAGGGCATCAGATTAAGGATGCCGAGGTTGAGGCTGATCATTCCGGCCAGCCCAATCTTTGATCCCCATCCTTTTGTCTCCGCAGCGTCGCCGGCCATGCGCGCGATGCCCACGGGTCCGGCAAGCTGAGAGACGGAAACCTTGTGTGTGAAGAGCCCGCCCAGCACCTCGAAGATCATCAGCGATTTATCCGCGCAGAATACCCGGGATTTAACTATCGCCTTGCCAATCGGGAGCGGTTCGTTGCGATAGGGAGGCGCTGCGGCTATGAATCCCAGTTTCCATCCGTTCTGGATTTTGGTGGGACGGGCGACGATAGGCGCCAGAGCGACGCCATTGCGCACGATGACCAGCGTGAGAGGCTTGCCTTCTCCGGCCTTCATGTAAGCGAGCAGCGTAGTAACCATATGGAACGGGTGACCATCCACAGACTGGATGGCGTCGCCGCTCCGCAAGCCGGCCTGCTCAGCCGGCATTCCCGGCTGCACTTCCTGAATACCGATGGAGCCGAGCAGAAACTGGGGCAAAATACCCTCGTCGCCGGGGTCAAAGTCATCGGATTTAGCTGAGGCGAGTACATGAAGATTCAGTTGCAGGGTCTGGCCGCCGCGCTCGACAGTAACCGGAACGGTTTGGTCGGGGTTCAGCTTCAGTCGATCGTAGATGTCTTCCCAATCGGGATTGTTCACCGTGTCGAAGTGGCGAATAGTGTCGCCCGTCTCGAAGCCGGCCTGGGCCGCTGCCGAGCCTGGAGTGACCCACTCAATGGTGGTGGACTTAACTTCGTTGGCGGGAACTTCGTTGAGCCAGCCGAAGTAGAAAACCATCAGCACAAAAGCCAGCACAAAGTTGGCGAAGGGACCGGCGAAACCGATCAGCATGCGCTGCCAGCGGGGATGCGACGTGAGCGCGCCGGGGTCCTCGGGCGGGGCAATGGTGGCCGTGCCGGTGGCTGCGTCGGTTAGTTCGCTGAAGTTCTCGCCGGCCATCTTGACAAAGCCGCCCAGGGGAAGCAGGCAGACTTTGTAGTCGGTGTCGCCGTGCTTGTAGCCGAAAAGTCGCGGGCCGAAGCCGAAGGAAAACTCCTCGACGCGGACCTTGCACAGTTTGGCGACTGCGAAGTGGCCGAATTCGTGTACCACGACCATGACGCCGACGAGGACGATAAAGGCGGCGACAGAAATCAGAAATTCATGCATAGGTTTTCGATTTATCCCTTGAAAATGTGCGGGTCATCCGGCCAGAGCCGTTCGTGCTTATGACAACAGCGCGCGAGCAGTCTGGCGCGCCTCCCGGTCTGCGGCTAATACACCGGCAATAGTTGCCGGATGCGCCTCAGCCGTGGATGCGAGCACCTTCTCAATTGTACGCGGGATGCCTGTGAAGGGGATGCGGCGCTCCAGGAAGGCCTCGACGGCTACCTCGTCGGCGGCGTTGAGAGCGATGCAATGGGCTCCGCCTTTTTCGGCGGCCTCGAAGGCCAGGCGCAGACAGGGGAAGCGCTCGAAGTCGGGCTGTTCGAAGTCCAGATGGCTGAGCGCGGCCATGTCGAAGGTAAGCGTTGAAGCCGGGCGCTCCGGATAGGCGAGCGCGTAGAGAATGGGCAGGCGCATGTCGGTGACGGAGATTTGCGCCAGGATCGACCCGTCCACATACTCCACCAACGAATGAACCGTTGATTGCGGATGGACCGTGACGCGAACCTGGCTGGGCGTCACGTCGAAGAGGCGGCAGGCCTCGATGATCTCCAGGCCTTTGTTCAGCATGGTGGCCGAGTCGATGGTGATGCGCCGGCCCATCACCCATGTGGGGTGCTTGAGAGCCTGCTCGGGGGTGATGCTAGCGAACTGGTCCAGCGGCAGCTTGCGGAATGGCCCGCCGGAAGCGGTCAGCCAGATCGTCTTCACTTCGGCGTGCGCGCCGACGCGCAGGCATTGATGCACGGCGTTGTGTTCGCTGTCGATGGGCAGGATCGGGACGTTGCGCTCGCGGGCAGCCGCGGTGAGAATTTCGCCGGCAGCAACCATGCATTCCTTGTTGGCAAGGCCGATGGGCTTGCCGGCCAGAATTGCCGCGTGCGTGGCTTCGAGCCCCGCGACGCCGACGATGGCCGAGACCACAAAATCCGCGTCGGGCAATGTGGCGCAGGCGACTGTACCAGCGGTTCCATAAACCACTTCAATGTCAGAGACGCCAGATTGCTTGAGCCTTGCCGCAAGCTGCGATGCCAGCTCTTCGCTGGCCATGGAGATAAGGCGCGGACGCCAGCGAACAGCCTGCGCAAAAGCTGCTTCGATGTTGTGCCCGGCGGCCAGTGCGGCTACGGAATAGCGGTCGGGAAACTGCTCGACGATTGAAAGGGTGCTTTGGCCGATGGAGCCTGTGGAACCGAGAATGGCGAGTCGTTTCAAAATGATTGTATTTTTCCTCGTACTCTAATTATCGCTCGCACGGCTCCCATTGGAATGAGGGCCGTTCGGCGAGCCTGGCCTCCGATCCCTGAACTCTGAATCCTGTCCTAAAACCACTGATGAATAATCTGTGCGTACCACAGCACGGGAGCGGCAAGGAGCAGGGCGTCGATGCGGTCGAGTACGCCGCCATGGCCGGGGAGCAGCGAGCCGGAATCCTTGACGCCGGCCGAGCGCTTGAGGGCGGACTCGGCCAGATCGCCCACTTGTGCTGCGACGTTGACTATCACGGCCAGCGTCAGCCAGTACGAGACGCTTTCCGGATACGACAGGCCGGCCGTGTCCCACATCTGTAGCAGATGAGAGAGACCGAGCAGAAAACCGGCTGCGAAAAGGCTGCCGGCCACCGAGCCCAGCGCGCCCTCCCAGGTCTTGTTCGGGCTGAGCGTGGGCGCCATCTTGTGCCGGCCCCATGCGCGGCCTATATAAAGGGCGGCAGCGTCTCCGGCCCAGACCACACATAGCAGGAAGGCCAGCAGAGACGGGCCGTTGCCTTCTGGATTCTCGCGCAGGGAAGGCAGGGCAAGCAGGGTGAATCCTATGTAAAGCAGGCAGAAGATGGAGGACGAAGCGTCGGCCATGAGCTTTTCGACGGGCCTGAAAAGCGTGCAATAAACCAGCAGGGCCAGGCTCAAAATACCGAAGATGGCCGCGGTCAGGCCGGGCCACTCGAAGTATCCGGCAAAAAGCGCCAGAATAGCCACCAGTACGGCAATGCGCGGCGGTTGTGCTCCGGCGTTTTCCGCCAGGCCCAGGAACTCCCACGCAGCCAGCGCGGCCACCGCCGCAACGGCCATCGTAAACAGCCATTGCCACCACGGTCCAAGAAAGACCAAAACCAGAACCACAGGGATCAATATGAGTGCGGTGATTATGCGTTTCATTACGGTTGAGAATACACTGCCGGGGCGGATTGTGAGTGAGCGGACAGCTCAACCGCTGGTCATTCCGATGGAAATAAACTGGATATTGTGCGGGCAAACAGCCCGAGAAAGGATGCTGGGAATCATATGTATTAGTCGGCCACTATCCTGATCTCGTCGGGATCTTCTTCCACTTCGCCCACTTTATCGCTCAGCCCGCCGTAACGGCGCTCGCGCTGCTGGTATTCAGCGATGGCTTCCAGCAGATGCACGCCGTGGAAATCGGGCCAGAACCGCTCGGTGACGAAGATTTCTGTGTAAGCAACCTGCCACAGCAAATAATTGGACAGCCGCATCTCGCCCGAGGTGCGAATCAGCAGGTCGGGGTCGGGCATGTGCGCTGTGTAGAGATGGCGATGAATATCTTCTTCGCTGATGTGCTCCGCGCTCATGTGTTTCTGTTTCATCTCAGCTGTCAACCCGCGGAAGGCGTCCACCAGTTCCGAACGTCCGCCGTAGTTGAGGGCCAGGGTGAGCGTGGTGCCGGTGTTGGCGGCCGTGGCGTCCTCGGCCCAGCGCATCTTTTCCTGAACCTCGCCGGGCAGGTCGTGAGTGCGGCCGATGTACTTCATGCGGATGTTGTTGTCCATCATGCGCTGGAGGTTGGACTCCAGGTAGGACTGGAGCAGGCGCATGAGGAAGTTGACCTCGGCGCGGGGCCGGCGAAGGTTATTTTCCAGTGAAAAAGCATAGAGGGTGAGCCAGGGCAAGCCGATGCGCGATGCGGTCTCGGTTACCAGCTGAACGCTGTTGGCGCCCTGCTGGTGGCCCAGGAAGCGCTTGAGCGAGCGGTGACCGGCCCAGCGGCCGTTGCCGTCCATGATGATGGCCACATGCTGAGGCAGGCGCTCGGGCTTGAGCGTCTCGTAGACAGCGCGCTCCTCGGCGGGCAGCTCATCGATGCGCAGCGTGGCAGCAGAAAACAAAGGACTCGCCTCAACAGTTGCTTTTGGAGCTCCGGATTGGCGCCGTGGAGACGCCGGCTTGGTACAAACAGTCCGCGGCCAGGGGTCCGAAGCTATTACGCCGGGTTCGGAATTGCTTCAGCGCGCCGATTTCTCAGCCGCTGGGAGCCGCAGCGTTGCAATCTCGACCCTAGCACAAGCGCCTACTGCTCGCAATTAACTCCCCAACAAGAACTGAAGGCGCGCGAGCGCGGGAGCGCCTGGCTCAGTTCTCGATGGCCATGCACAGCCGGGACGGGAACGAAATAATCCCGGCGCTTGCGCCTTTACGCGATGCGCCGGCGGCCCATGGTCATGTCATGCGCAGCGCCCATGATGAGCGAACGGTGCAGGGAGTCCAGCACCGGCAGCAAGGCCGCGATCTCGGCCAGCAATGGATCGGCCAGAATCGAAACCACCTCTTCGTCACGGAGGCTGCGGGCATCGCGGAGCAGTTGACGCACGTCCACGCCCAAAGCAGCGGCCAGCCGTTCCAGCGAGCTGAGTGTGGGGATGGCTTTGCCATTCTCGATCTTCGAAATGTAGGTGCGGGGCACCTGCATCCGACCAGCCAGTTGACGCTGGCTGAGATGGCGCGCGCAGCGGATTTCCTTCACTTGGCCGGCGACTTTCAGGCCAGCTTCAGTGGAGGGGTCAGCGGGACGGCTCTCGACCGCGACCGGCCCAGGGCGAACGGGCTCCTCAATGTCCAAGGGCCTGTGGCACCTTCTGCACAGGGAGTTGCTGGGTTTGAATTGGACCAGTTTGCAATCGGGAAAATTGCAACGAACAACTTCGCGTGCTTCCACGCTCGTCAGGGTAGCTGTCATCTGTGGTGCGCGGAGTGCCAGAGCAGGAACCCCGCGGTGCATTGCAGCACCACGTGTGTGTTACTTTCTGGGAAGTGAACCATAATTGTCAAGTGAAAACTTGGATACAAACCCATGTCTCACGGATCAGACCGCTAGAATAGCCGGTGAAACCGAGAGAAGCGCGAACCAGATTAAGCAACATCGAGGGGTAGGAAATAGTGAATAACTGCACTGGAAGTGATGCATTGGCCAACAAATTCGGACGCGAACAGGCCTGGCAGCTGCTGACCGAGTGGACGCAAAGCGAGAGCCTGCGCAAGCACGCTCTGGGAGTCGAATCCTGCGTCACGGCATGCGGCGAGACGGAAGCCGACCGTCTCGGACTCGAAGGGGAAGCTCGCGGTGCGTTCATCGAGCTTTATGCAACAACGGCCCTTTTGCACGACTTCGACTACGAGCGCCACCCCACAGCTGAGGAGCATCCGTTTGTGGGCGTGCGCGAACTCGAGCGGCTGGGCTGGCCCGAAGAATTGCGCACAGCCATTCTGGGCCACGCGGAATATAGCGGCGTGCCGCGGGTTACGCATCTGGCGAAATCCCTCTTTGCCTGCGATGAGCTGTCGGGGTTTTTGACGGCATGCGCGCTTGTAAAGCCCACCAAAGCGATTGCCGATGTGGAAATCGCCAGCGTGCGCAAGAAGATGAAGGACAAAGCATTCGCCCGCGGCGTGAACCGGGCGGACATCCTGCTGGGTGCGGCGGAGCTGGGCGTCGAACTCGACGCGCACATCGCGTTTTGCCTGGAGGCGATGAAACGGAAGGCGCCCGAACTGGGCCTGTGAGTGCAGCTTTCCGGCCGACTGAGGAGAGCGAGAGGGAGTCAGTCATGAAAGAGGACAAGACCCAGCAAGACGATTACAAAGGCTGCGGTTAGGACTCCAGCTACGATCTTGGATACCAGATTTATTTTGTATTGCAATTGTTCACGAACATAAAACTCCTCGGGCGAAGCAGGGTTGTAACAAACTATTGTCGATTTTCCATCGTAGAGGCGAAAAAGAGGGGAGTTTTCTCTTGCATCGACCTCTTTCTTCCACTCGGTGCCGAATCGGTCTTTCCAGACGAGCTCTTCGTAACCGTGCCATGTCGATATTAAGGCTTCGGCTCGAGTGTCAAAACCCTCAATGATTTCTTCAACCTCAGACGACTTGACTGTCGCCTCAGTCTGAATCCACTTGTCGTAGCCACGCAGGCGCTCCCAAATCTCGATCAGCATTGTGCCTCCGGAGTGCCACGGCCAGTGGCAACCAGCAGTGGAATTAGCTAAGCGGGTTTTTCGCCCTCAGTTCCGCCACGATTTCGGCAGCGGCCTCGCGGGCTTTGTCCGCTTGATCCGGCGGAAAGCTGACGGCGCCCACGCGGGCATGGCCGCCGCCGCCGTAACGCTCGCAGATCTGCGCCAGGTTCGTCATTTTGGCCGGGTCGGCCTTGGTCCATGGATTCGACCCAACCGAAACCTTGGTGCGGAAACTGGATTTGGAGAGGCCAATGGAATAAGTAGCCTGGGGATGGAGATAGTAAGGGATGAATTTGTTATAGCCATCCAGCGGCAGATCGGTGACGTCGAAGAAGATGGTGCCGTCGCGCTCCTCGGCGCGCTGGCGGATCAGGTCGATGGATTTCTCATGCCGCTCGAGCAACGGCTGCAAGCGATCGGCCACAAACGGCTGGCTCAGCACCTCGGCCAGCGGCATCTCGGTCAACAGTGGAATGAGCCGCGGGACGAAGATATCATCCTGCGAGGACTCGATGATGAGGGTCAGCTTCATGGCCGGTGCGGCCATCTCTACCGCCGATTTGGCGCTCTCGTACTTCGCTCCGTCCACAATGTCGGCCCAGTGAATCAGCTCGGCGACGGGTGCGGTATTGAAGCCGAAACGGGTCGAGCCAATATGCGCCAGAAAGCTGGTGCAAGAGGTGTAGTTCACATCTAGAAACTTGCGACCGCCGCAGTTTGGGTCCTGCTTGCAGGCCAGATAATGCTCGTGGTCCTGGGGGGTGAGAAAAGCCGACAGGTGATGGTCAAACCACCAGGTAATTCTGGGCGAGGCCGAATACTTGAAGTCCACGATGGCGTTTTCGTCGCCGGCAAAATCGCTCTCGTCAAAAAGCGCGCCGGCGCGATGCACGAGGCCGTGATACTCATAGTCGGCGCCGCTGGTGACGCACTCGCGGTGGAAGCGCGTGAAGAGCGAAGCCGAGCAGGCTCCATCGAAGCATTTGTCGTGGTAAAAGACGCGAACCCGCAAGGTCTGAAGCCCTCCGAACGCAGGAAAATTGAATTGCCGGAACTGTCTAGCATCAACGCCTTTGGCCGCTATGTCAAGGCGAGGGGAGAATTTGACAAGGCAGAGTTTCTCAGCGCCCGCAAGAATACCCCAGTGTGGAGCGAAAGGCGACTTGGTCTGACAAACTCCGCATATACAGCCTGTAATACAGCATTTTCTCTAGCATTCTCCCTTTGGCAATTCAGGCGCACTGGTACTCCACCGCTTGAATATCTGCGTAATACAACGTATTATCGTTTGTTATGAGCAACCTACGCATCATCAGCTTTCGCATTACCCCTGAAAAGGTTGCTGAACTAGACCAGATAGCCAAGACCAAGGACCGCGATCGCAGCTACTTGCTCAATGAAGCCGTGGAAACTTACCTTAGCGAACAACGGCGGAATGCTGTCTTGTCCGAAAAGAGCTTGGCCCCATTCCCGAAAGGAAAGCCGGCCGGGGACGCAGATACCGCCATTTTGATTGACTACAAAAAACCAGGAAAGACCGTAGCAGAGGAGATCGTCCATACAGCGGAAGGTGGGCCGAAGCCGCTGCTTCGCCCTGTCCACGGAGACAAATTTGAGTATCTCTCTCCGCCCTCGAACCCAAGTGTCGTGACTGGGAGCGGGGTTCGGAGCCTGGCATCGCCGGTGGATCTCTCCCCGTCATCGAAAGGCGGCAAATTACTTGTCTTTCTCAGCGCCAAAGGCGGCACTGGAGTAACTACCCTGGCCAGCAGCTTTGCGGTAGCGCTGGCCTTGGGATCAGGGGAAAGGACTCTGCTGATCGATCTCAATCTTCCTCTTGGAGACGCGGCAATCACCCTGGGAATCCAAGCTCAATACTCGGTAGCCAGCGCATTTCAGAATTTCGGCCGGCTCGACGCGAGTTTTCTCTCCACTTTGCTGGTGAAGCATGCCTCCGGGTTATTTGTTCTCGCGGCGCCCGGCGAGTTGGCGCGCACTTATGTCTCCGCTGAGGCCATAGACAAGCTATTGATGGTCGCTCGTCAAGAGTTCGATTATGTGGTGGTCGATGCGGGATCGAAATTGGACATGAAGTACACACTTTCCTTTGGTGAATCCACAACAATCTATTTGGTCACGCAGATCGGCATTACCGAGCTGCGCAACTCAAATCGCCTTATCTCGCAGTTCCCCAAATCTGGCGGTCCGACGGTCGAAGTTGTGATCAACAGATTCGAGCCCCATACCCAGGTAATCGATGAAGATCATATTACAAAGGCCCTCACCAGGCCGGCCAGGTGGAGGATTCCCAACGACTATGCCGCGGCGCAGCGGATGCAGAACACCCCCAATCTGGCCACGCAAGAGAACACACCGATTTTAGAGGCAGTTCAGCAGATGGCCAGAAACGTTTGCGGCCGTCCCGCCCCCGCAAAAGAGGGAAAGAGCGTCAACTTTCTCCGATGGAAGATATCCCGAATCTAGGGAATTCGTAGGCGAGCCTGCGTTTTGCAGGGGCGTTGCACTGGTTGGCGGAGGTATGCCGCCACATCACAAGAATCAACGCAATAGCGGCTCGAATGAATTCACTTGGCCGATCACTGAAACTGTCCGACCGGCGTTTGCGTAGAGTATCGTTCCATTAGTACAAATCAATAAAGAAATCTGCTTCTTCTCAAGGAGGCTCCATGGAGCCGGAGAGTCAACCCGAACAGCCGCAAGCGCCAATTGCCCCGAATGAGGTTTCAGCTCTGTTCGCTCCAGACCCGGAATATCGCGGCCTGCGCTGGGTTTTCATCGGCGGCCAAGGTTTGCGCGCCGGCTGGTCGGCAGCGATCTTTTTCATCCTTTGGGCTTTGTTCACGATCACACTAGGAACGGTTGCCACGGCGATCGCCAGGCATATTCCTCACGTAAAGTCGAGCAATCTCACGCCCACCACCATGCTGATCGGAGAGGTGATTCTGTTTCTGGCGGTGCTGGGAGCGGCTGCGCTGGTTGCGCTCATGGAGCGCCGCCGCATCATGGACTACAACCTGCGCGGCCCACGGCCCTTTCTTCATTTCTTTAGCGGAATCGTGGCCGGATTTGCCGCGCTGTCGGCGTTGGTAGGTGCGCTGGAATGGGGTGGCTGGCTGCACTTCGGTCCTGTGGCGCTCTCCGGCGCACAAATATTTGGCTACGCCGCGGTCTGGGGCCTCGTCTTTCTGCTCACCGGCTTTGTTGAAGAAGGCAGCTTTCGCGGCTTTTTGCAGTTCACATTCACTCGCGGCATCAATTTCTGGTGGGCACTGGGCACAACTGGCGCAACCTGCCTCATACTGCTTTTTACTGCCACGGGCAACGGCGTGTGGGGCGTCTATCTCGCGGCCTTGCTGGGGCTTGTCCCCTGCCTGATACTCCACATTCGCAAAACGCCACAGGGCGGCTTCTGGCAGGCGGCCTGGGCAGCCTCGACGCTCTTTGGCTTCATCCACACCGGTAACGGCGGCGAAAACTGGATTGGCATTTTTGCCGCGGCATCGATTGGGTTTGTCTTCTGCGTCAGTGTGCGGGTGACCGGCTCGTTATGGTGGGCGATTGGCTGTCATGCGGCGTGGGACTGGGCGGAAACCTTTTTCTATGGGACCCCAAACAGCGGGATGGTCGCCAGCGGCCATTATTTGACCACCAGCCCGGCAGGCAACGCTCTCTGGAGCGGCGGCGCTGACGGCCCTGAAGGCAGCGTGCTGGTTTTGGGGGTGATTTTTCTGCTGCTGGCAATGCTGCTGGTGATTTACGGTCGCAAGAAATCTGCTTCACCGTTTGCTGAGGAGGCGGCGAGATAGTCTGATGCGGCTCTGGCTCAACCGAACCGGTGAGGTTTCGCTGCGCGACCAGTTGGTTACTCAGTTGACGCTGGGCATTCTCTGCCACGAACTTGTTCCCGGACAGCGCTTGCCAAGCACTCGCGAGCTGGCGCGACGGTATGGCATACACGCCAACACGGCCAGCGCGGCTTATCGGCAATTGGAGAGCGAGGGCCGGCTCGAATTTCGCCATGGCAGCGGAGTCTATGTGCGGGCCAGCGGATCAGCGGCGCCGCTCTCGCCAGAGCTGGCCACGGAGTTTGCCGTCGATCAATTGATCGGCGATCTGATGGCAAATGCGCGCAAGCTGGGCGCGACTGAATCACAGGTGCGAGACAGGTTGCGTCGCTGGATTGCCCTCGCGCCGCCATCACGCTGGCTTGTTATTGAGCCGGACTCCGAATTGCGCCGCATCTTTATGCACGAGATGCAGCAGGCTTTGACGTTGCCGATTGATGGATGCGCTCCCGAAGAATGTGCCGAACCCAGCCTGGTGGAGGGGTCGATGCTCGTGGTTGCTCCCAGCAAAGCCGAGAGAGTGCGCAAGCTGCTGCCTGCCGGAACCGAACTGACTGTGCTGCAGGTGCATCCCATCTCACTTGAGCTTCTGTCCCACTTGCAGAAATATATGCCCGAGCATGCCGGAGAGCTTGTGGGCATCGCCTCGCGGTGGGCAGAGTTTCAGCGCATTGCGCAGACCTTGCTCATTGCCGCCGGTCTTGCTCCTGAGAGTTTGCTGGTGCGCGACGCAACGCAGCCCGGCTGGAAGCGCGGACTGGATGCAACGTCAGGCGTGGTCTGCGACACCATCACCGCGCTGGAATTGCCGGCGGGCGTTTTCCCTCTGCGCTTTGCTTTGCTCGACGCGCCGACGCTGGCCGGGTTGCGCAAGCAGGAAGAGCAGTTCATCGTTTCCGCGTAGCGACCCGGCAACTAAATACTGTGCGTGTGCCCCATCCATTCCCGCGTTTTTTGCGGGAATGGGTGGGAAACAATGTCACTCTTTTCTTGCCGGATCAATAGCGATTGGGACACTTGCGAAACTGTCCCAATCGCCTGCACACACGTGTGCAACCTCCCTAATATCGGTCCTTGTAGTTCATAAGGAGTTCCGATGAATCGTTTCCTGCTTCAAGCCGCAATTGGTCTCATCCTTTGCCCGCTGCTGGTGGCACAGCAGCCGCAGCAAGCCGCCACGCCCTCCACTCCGCAGCCCTCCCAGGCCATCCAGATCACCGGCACTCTGGAGCTCACGCACGCCGCGCATCCACCGGCCGAACTACCGCCGCTCACCGCCGCCGACCTCGACCGCAACCAGATCCTCAGGAACGCGCGGACAATTTTTATCTGCTCGGAGACCGACTTCCTCTCCTCTGCCACCCTCTCTCGGGCTCTGCTCGGTCAGAAGGACTGGGAGAAGCTCGACTTGTCGATCATCGACGGTCCGCGCTACGCCGATCCGCGCAGCAAGCCGCATTCTGCCGAGTTGCAACTCCAGATCGATCGGGTCGTCTTCACGCACATACACACTTACGTCCTCACGGAGAGGGCGACGGGCGTTGTCCTTGCCGCGGGCAGGGTTCGCGCCATCGACGGAGTCGTAGCCTCAGGTCCCATGGCAGAGCAGATCGTTCATATACTTTCCGCGGCCCGCCTCCAAACCCCGGCCAAGACCAGAGATCAAGGGTTTTGAGCTCGAACGAATGAACCGGCCTCTGGCCCGGTTAAACCAACAAGACCAACAAGCGCAATTCCAGAGTAGAATCTGGAACTGCGTGAGGAAGCAGCCATGCGAACGAGAGTGCTATTCATTCTGTTTCTCTGTAATCTTCAATGCGTCTTATCCGCAGGCGGATTGCCGCAAAACCATCACAAGACACTGGACCAGCCCATCGAGATACAAGGCTATCCCTGCGACAAGGGTGATGCGTGGTTCTTTGACGATGGCCGCTTGAACCGCTGCACAGTCACGCGTGAGATTTCGTTTGGCGAAGCGCGCATTCCTGCGGGATCGTACATCGCTCTCCATCCCGCCGGCACTCCGGATTTTGTTCAGATGAGCCACGACGCGCCGATTCTGGGCATGACCTGCATGGGCGGCAGCTTGCTGGGGCCGGGCGAAGGTTCAGTGGTGGCCTTCTATCCCAGCGGCAAGCTCAAGCAGTGCTATCTCGCGGGAGATCAGGTGGTGCAAGGAGTTCCCTGTATGAGCGGCGGTTTCTTCGGCGATGGCCGCGGCGGCGGAACAATGTTCAATGAAAACGGCAAACTGAAATCCTGCAAACTGACGAAGGATTTTGGCGCGCAGCACAAGGGAGATAGGTTCGTGCAGGGGCCGTGAGTCCAAACCAGGTGCCCCACGCTCGCCGCGTATTTGTTGTTGCGGCTAGGATGGGATGGTCCGCGATTACGCCTTGCGCGCGTCTACGTCGAAGATGGCGGGGTCGGGGTCCTGGAAGAATGCGGCGTGCAGCGAACGAACAGCTTCATCAGCGTCGTCTTCGTCGATCATAAAGCTCATATTGATCTCGCTCGCTCCCTGCGAGATCATCCTGATGTTGATGTGCCGGATAGCGGTGAATACCTGCGCGGCCATGCCGCTGCGCCCGCGAATGTCGTCTCCAACCAGGCAGATCAGCGCCTTGCGGCCTTCATATTTCACATCGGCCAATTGACCGAGATCGGCGGCGATGGCGGGGAGCTTGTCGTTGGAGTCGACGGTGAGCGAGACGGAAACCTCGCTGGTGGAGACCATATCGACAGGGCACTTGTGATTGTCGAATACGGTGAAGATCTCCTTCATGTAGCCGTGCGTCATCAACATGCGGCCGGCCACCACATCGATGATGCTGAGCTTCTTTTTGACGGCGATGGATTTGAATGGACTTTTGCAATGCGGAGGAAGCGAGATGATGCGCGTGCCTTCGCATGCTGCGTTGCGGCTGTTGAGCACCAGGACTGGGATATTTTTCTTGACGGCGGGCAAAATGGTGGCGGGGTGAAGAACCTTGGCGCCGAAGTAGGCTAGCTCTGCGGCTTCTTCAAAGCTGATAACTTTCACACGAAGAGCATCAGGGCAGACGCGCGGGTCGGCCGTCATAATGCCGTCCACATCGGTCCAGATTTCAATAGCTTCGGCTCGCAGCGCGCCGCCCACCAGCGCAGCGGTAAAGTCTGAGCCGCCGCGGCCGAGGGTGGTGTTGATGCCTGCCTCATTTGAGGCGATGAAGCCGCCCATGACGGGAACCTGTTTTTCGGCGATCAGCGGGAGCAGCTTCTTGGGTGCTCGTTCTTCGATGAGCGCGTCTTGCGGAATCGCCTTCTGAAATTGCGAATCGGTGATGATGATCTGGCGTGCGTCGACGTGGACAGAATTGATGCCCAGTTCTCGAAACGCCGCGGCGACGATGCGGCTGGAGAATAGCTCGCCGAAGCTGACGATCAGGTCGGAGACGCGCGGGGTGAGTTCGAGAATGGCTGCCAGTCCGCGCAGAATCTCATCAAGGGAGTCGAACTTGCGATCGATGCGGTCGACCAGCGCGGCAGAGTCGGTGACCAATGCGGCGGCCGTATCGCGATGGCGCGAGCGCAGGCGTGAACTGATGGCCAGTGCGCCAGTGCGGTCGCCCTCAGCGGCAATGGCGGCGGCGCGCAACAATTGGTCCGTAACCTTGGCCATGGCGCTGACCACAACAATGGGTTGCTTGCCCTGGGCCACGCGGTTGGCGACGATTGCCGCGGTGCGGCGAATGGCCGCCGGATCCTCCACCGAAGTGCCGCCAAACTTCATTACTACGAGACTCATGCGCGTCTTCCTATGGTTCAGTGCCGGCTAAGACACCGGTTCCAGTTTGCCGAGGCTTGTCAGCAGTTCGGCGTTAAGAATGGTCGCGCCGGCAGCGCCGCGAATGGTGTTGTGCGAGAGCACGGTAAATTTCCAGTCGAGCACACCGCAGGGGCGCAGGCGGCCAACGGTCACGGCCATGCCGTTGCCGCGATTGCGATCCAGGCGGGGCTGCGGACGGTCGTCCTGCGGCGCCCATTCGATGGGCTGATCAGGAGCGCTGGGCAGATTCTGACCGGCGAGCGGGCGAAACTCTGCCCAGGCGGCTAGTATCTCTTCGCGCGTGGCCGGCTTGCCAAGCTTGATGCTGACGCTGACCGTGTGACCGTCGACGACCGGGACGCGATTGCAACTGGCGCTCATGCGGGCGGCGAGCGGCTTGACGGCGTGGCCGGCTGGATTGTCTTCGAGCTTGCCCAACAGCTTGAGCATCTCTTCTTCCATCTTCTCTTCTTCGTTGCTGATGAAGGGAATGACGTTGTCGAGGATGTCCATCGAGGGGACGCCGGGGTAGCCCGCGCCACTGACGGCCTGCATGGATGTGGCGAAGATCTGCTCGATTCCGAAGCGGTCTTCGATAGGCTTAAGAGCCAGCACCGGACCCATGACCGTGCAGTTGGAGTTGGTCACAATGTAGCCGCCCGACTCCCTGCGCCAGGATTGCTCCTCGATCAGGTGGAGGTGATCGGCGTTCACTTCAGGAAGCACCAGAGGCACGTTGGGAGCCATGCGGAAGGCGCTGGAGTTCGAGACTACAGCGCAACCGGCGGCGGCAAACTTCGGCTCCAGTTCGCGGGCATAGGCGGCGTCGATGGAGGCAAAGATGATCTTCGGCGCGCCTTCGGGCTCAGCCGGGGCAACGGTCATTTTGGCGATTCGCTCAGGCATCGGCGTGTCGAGGCGCCACTTGGCGGCCTCGACATACTTCTTGCCGCTCGAACGGTCGCTGGCTGCCAGCCATGCGACCTCGAACCACGTATGATGTTCCAGGAGCTGGATGAAGCGCTGTCCCACCATTCCGGTCGCGCCCAGGATGCCGATTGGATATTTGTTTTTCATGGCCTTGAATATTCAGTGTACAGGAGGACGGGTTCTCGGCCGCAATATCCAGAACGGTTTGAAGGCAAAAAAGCGCTTCGCATTATTTCGCGGGCGGCGCTTCGTTCTGCCTCACGGGATTCGCGCACCCTGCTCCCGCGACCGTTTTCCACTCCCGCACATGCCACCGCTTCACGATCCCGTTCGTAACATAAGGGTCATTTCTTGCAAACTTTTCCGCGACTTCAGGCGAGTCGCCCTTGAACAGCAGCAGCGCGGCATCCGCGGGGTTATCGAGCAGCCCGGCCAACAGCAGCTCTCCGCACTCGCTTGCCTTCCACGCCATTTCCAGGTGCGCATTGCGGAATTCCGCGCGCCGGGCGATGTAGTCTTCGCCAACTTCGTAATACAGAACGTAATGCATTTAAGTGTCCGGTTCCTTTCTAGGAAATACCGAGACTGCCGCTTGAGTCCCTACCCCATCGCCGCCAGCACCGCGTCAGCAAACTGCGTTGTGCCGGCCTTGCCGCCCACATCGCGAGTCAAGGTCTTTCCTTCGGCATAAACGGTCTCGAGCGCCTTGTGCACACGGTCAGCGGCGGCTTCCTCGTCCAGGTGGCGCAGCATCAGCACAGCGGATTGCAACAATGCAGTGGGGTTGGCGATGTCCTTGCCGGCGATGTCAGGAGCCGAGCCATGTACCGCCTCGAAGATGGCGCAGTTGATGCCCAGATTCGCGCCGGGCACGAGGCCCAGCCCACCCACCAGGCCCGCGCAGAGATCGCTGACAATGTCGCCGTAGAGGTTTTCGAGCAGCAGCGTGTCGTATTGGTAGGGATTCATCACCAGTTGCATGCAGGTGTTGTCGATGATGTGCTCGCCGTAGACGATGTCTGGAAACCCCTCGGCCACCTGGCGCGCGCAGCGCAGAAACAAGCCGTCGGACAACTTCATGATGTTGGCTTTATGAATGGAGTGAATCTTTTTGCGGCCGTGCTTGCGCGCGTATTCGAAGGCAAATTTTGCGATGCGCGTGGAACCTTTTTCGGTGATCACCTTGATGGCCTCCACCACGCCCGGAACCACTTCATGCTCCAGTCCCAGGTATTCGCCCTCGGTATTCTCGCGCACGATAATCAGGTCCACGCCGGGCCAATGCGTTGAGAGGCCGGGAAGATTTTTAATCGGGCGGAAGTTGGCGAAGAGGTCAAATCTTTTTCTCAGCGTAACGTTGATGCTCTTGAAACCGCCGCCGATGGGGGTTGTGACCGGTCCCTTTAGAGCCACGCCGTTGCGCTCAATGGATTGATAGAGCGCGGCGGGAATGTATTCGCCATAGATTTCGAAGGCTTCGGCCCCGGCGGCGTAGCGCTCCCACTCGAAGTGGACGCCGGTGGCTTCGAGGATGCGCACAACCGCCTGCGTGACTTCGGGGCCGATGCCGTCGCCGGGAATCAGGGTTACTTTGTGCGTTTTCTGCTCGGCCATCGCGTTCCTCTTCAGCTTTTAGCTGCTAGCTTCTAGCCCCTAGCTCCAGACTATCTATGCCAGATGACATCGTCTGAGTCTCCAAAGGCAATCTCGTCAATTTTGTCTGATACAGGTACGTCAATGCGGAATCTCCCCGATCTCCTGCCCTCTCGAACAAGTACCTGTCTAACAACGATAACAACACAACGACCGCTCCGATGTTGCTTTACACTATTCACAGCAAGAGAACTGCTGATAATGCCTCCATCGATGCTCACCATTGCAGGATGATTTAAGGAATGGTCAGTTACTTGAAGTTCACGGAGACCTCTCCGCGATACAGGGCCACCAATTTCAAATACGTACGCTACGCTGGTTGCCACAATAAGTACCACGAAAAGCGAAACATAGACAAAGTTTCTAGCCATCTCAAATCTCCAATTCACAAGAACAAGGTACGGTTTAGGATTCCATTCTTGTTCCCTTTCGCTGATGGCGTTCCCCGGCATATTCACTTTCAGCGCGAAAAAGCTAAAGGATAGAAGCTGGCAGCTAGCAGCTAGAAGCTATCTCTTAACTTTTCCGGCGCTACGTCCGGTCAACAGCCCTTCCAGCTCTTCCTTGAATTCGCGCACGTCCTTGAAGTCGCGATAAACCGAGGCGAAGCGGATGTAGGCGACCGTATCCAGCACTTTCAGCTGGTCCATAATCAGTTCGCCAATCTCGGCCGTGGTGCGCTCGCGCTCCGGCGCGTCCACCAGAAAGGCCTCGGCGGCGTCCACAATGGCCTCCAGGTTTTTCAATGGTACGGGCCGTTTCTCGCAGGCGCGCAGCAAGCCGTTCAAGACCTTCTGGCGGTCGAAGCGCTCGCGCCGGCCATCTTTCTTGACCATCATGTAAGGGATTTCGTCGATGCGCTCATAAGTAGTAAAGCGGCGATTGCATTTTTCGCACTCCCGCCGCCGCCGTATAGCGTCGGCCTCTTTGCTCTCGCGCGAGTCCACTACCCGATCCTGCCCGAAGCCACAATAAGGACATTTCATACAGGCCGATTCTACGGCATTAGAGGGAGCTGGGGACAGGAATCAGGGACTAGGGACTAGGGACTAGCCTCTCCATGCAGATGCACAAAGGCCAGCATCAAGGGACGGGAACAAGGATGGTCTTGCTGGCCACGGCGGTGAGTCCATCCAGGCCGTCGAGGAACGTTGAGGCGGCGAGCGGCGCATCGTCCAGATGCCAGAGCAGCTCTGCGTTGTTCCACGCTGCTTCACGCGCGTCCGTCATGCTCCACGCCGCCAGAGTGTCTTCAAGGTGCGAGGCCGTCGGCAGCGCATCGCCCAGCAGGCGCACATTGAGCTCGGCCTTGGCCGCATCAATGAGGCTGTCGAGTGTTGTGTTGAGAGCAGTGAAGTCGTTGTATTGCGCAGTTCCGTGCTGCGGCGGGACGCCGGTGGTCCGGCAAATGTCGAGGACGGCCTGGGGCAGGTCGTGGTTGATGTGCGCGTTCATCCCTGCCATGGCGAACTGGATGCGGGCAATGGCGGTCTGGTTGCGCCGGTCGAAGAGCGCTTGCCAACAGCCTGCGGCTTTTTCTTGAGAGCCGCCGGAGAGTGCGGACTGAATGGCGGCAAAGTAGAAGCGGGCAAACCGGACATCGAGAGCGGCAACCCAGGCCGGGTTGATGAATTCGGCGGCATTGACTCGCGCTTCGACGGCCTGCGTTACCTGGAGATAGAGCCCGTTGAACCATTTGAGGCCGTCCCCGTCGGCGCAAACGGCCTCAATAGCATCGAGAATCTGGACCACATCAGCGATGCTCTGCGGGGTGGTCTGGACTGCGGCGATGAGGATGGGGTCGTAGGGAAACATGGACGGTCATCATAGCTGGAAGCAGATGACGTTGGGAAGAAGAATGTTAAGAGCAGGGAATAGGGAATAGGGACGTAGGGACTAAGGAATAGGGAACAGACCACCGTGACTGCTGGGAGGCCGGGTTTTTTATAGTCCCTAGTCCCTAGTTCCTACGTTCCTGCCTCAATCGAACACTACCGTCTTGTTTTCGTAGCAGAGAATGCGGCGGTCCAGGTGCCAGCGGACGGCGCGCGACAGGACGACGCGTTCCAGATCCCGGCCCCGCTCCACAAGGTCTTCCACCTGGTCGCGGTGCGAGATGCGGGCCACATCCTGTTCGATGATGGGGCCGTCGTCCAGCGCCTCGGTGACGTAGTGGCTGGTGGCTCCAATCAGCTTCACGCCGCGCGCGTGTGCTGCGTGGTACGGCCTCGCTCCAGTGAAGGCGGGCAGAAACGAGTGGTGCACATTGATGATCGAGTTCGGATAGCGGCCGACGAATGTGGGCGAAAGAACCTGCATGTAGCGCGCCAGCACCACTAACTCAATCCGTTGCCGGGTGAGCAGTTCAAGCTGCCGCACCTCGGCCTGTTTGGTTGTTGCCGCGGTCACCGAGACGTGTTCGAAGTGGATGCCGTAAAAGACGGCCAGCTCCGCAACCGCGCGATGATTCGAGATGATGACGGGAATCTCGCACTCCAACTCGCCCACTCGCCAGCGGAAGAGCAAATCAGCGACGCAATGCAGGTATTGCGAACAGAAAAGAGCCACCCTGGGCCGGTGTCCGGCAGCGGTAAGCTTCCAGCGCATTTTGAGTTCGCTGGCCAGCGGCTCGAACTCCGCCTTGAATGCCTCCAGATCGAAACTGTGAGACGGAGAAGTGCTGCTGTCCGCAGAGCCATTGAGAGACCACTCGACGCGCATGAAGAAGAGGCCCAGCTCGTGGTCCTGGTGCTGGTCGGCGTGGAGTATGTTGGCGCCATGCCGGTAGAGCAGCGAGGAGACGCGAGCCACGAGACCTTTCTGGTCCGGGCAGTCGATGAGCAGTACGGCAGTTTCTTTCATCCTTCGTTCAGTTTAATCCACCACCTGCGGTGGGGCCGGCGGCCTGCGGCGGGGCAGCCGGGGGCTGGCGGTGCGGCTTCGGGCATGGAATGGCCCTGCGCAAGCGCACGATAACGGGGTATCCCTTGACAGCAAGAGGTCCCACTGCGGTCCGGGACAGGTGACGTTCCAGGTTCACCCCGGCGCCTATCCACCCCCACCCATATTTTGGGCGCAAAATACTTGTTTTCAAGAGGATACAAGGGTAGTATCGCTCCAAAATCTTCATTCTAATAGAGTTATTTGCAAAATCTTCTTATCAAAGGAGTTACGGCGTTTTTCCGAGGGTTTGTGGAGGATTGGCAGTGTGCCGGAGGATTTTGCCGCGCCTGTTCCATCCATGATGGTGCGCCAAGAGAGGGTATTTATATGCAAGCGGCTAGCTTCTAGCCCCTAGCTTCCAGCTTTCCCAGGTCTCAAAATCGAGACCCGGGCTACCCGCGGATGAACAGTACAGAAAGCTAAGAAGCAGAGTGGATTCAATGTCGTACACTGTTGACGGTGAAAGAACACCGGGACGGAACGCACTGACTGAAATCAAGACTGGATTACGATGGCCAAGAAGGTGAAGAATCAAACCTTAACTAAAGCGCGGGACGCCAAGGAAGATGAGTTCTACACCCAGTACGTCGATATCCAGAAAGAGGTCGAGGCCTACCTGGAGTTCGACCCCGACGCCTTCCGTGGCAAGGTCGTCTACTGCAACTGCGACGACCCATTCGAGAGCAACTTCTTCAAGTACTTCGCGGGGAAGTTCAACACGCTAGGGCTGAGGAAGCTCATCGCCACCAGCTACGACGGCTCCCCCATCGCCGGCCAGGGCACTCTATTCCCGGAATACAACGAGGGCAACGGCAAGCGTCAGAAGCCCAAGGCGATCGCTGTCATCCTCGATCACGTGAAGGACGAGGACGGCGACGGAGCGACCAATCTTGACGACGTGAAACTCTTCCTCAAGCGGAACAAGGCCGCCAGGATAGCCTTGAAGGCGGACCTCAAATACCCCGGAGGCGACTTCCGCAGCGCCGAGTGCGTCGAGTTGCTCAAGCAGGCGGATATCGTGGTCACCAACCCGCCCTTCTCCCTTTTCAAGAAATACGTAGCTCAGCTCGTGCAGCACGGGAAGAAGTTCCTGATCATCGGCAACACCAATGCGATCACATATTTGGAGATTTTCCCACTCATTAAGGAAAACAAGCTGTGGCTTGGATGCACGAATTTCAACGTGGGAATGTTCTTCGAAGTGCCTGACCACTGGGAGCGCTTTCACCACATCGACAAAGAGACAGGCAAGAAAATAGCGCGTGTATCGACGTCGTGCTGGTACACGAACTTGGACCACGGGCGCCGCCACCAGCCTTTGAGTCTCATGACCATGGCCGAGAACTTGAAGTACAGCAAGAACCTTAGAGGAAAGTCGGCCTACGACCACTACGAGAACTACGATGCAATCGAGGTCGGCACGTACAAGGAAATTCCCAGTGACTACGATGGCGTTATGGGGGTCCCTGTTACCTTCCTCGACAAGTACAATCCCGACCAGTTCCAGATTGTCGGAACCCTCGAATCCAGTGACCCGGACAACCCGTATAGGACTCGATGGTACTCGGCTCAGGACCAGAAAGACGCCTTCTTCCGTCGGTTCGGCAAGCGCGGAAGTTTTCCGCTTAACATGTCTGGTGTCATCAACGACGTCAAGGTGTTCAAGCGCATCCTGATTCGCCATCACCGTCGCACCCAACGCAAAAGAGGGACAAAGAATTGAATACCAAGCTAAGAACCGACATCACCGTCGCCGATATCTGCGACGGGTTTGTGTACAACGATTTAGAGGGTAAAGGGCTGTTCGGGCTGAGCGGGAAACTGACGATTCAGCCGGAGTACCAGCGGAACTACATTTATGCCCAAAGTGGCGGCAAAAAAGAGCAGGATGTGATCCACTCCCTGCTGAAGAAGTATCCGCTTGGGCTGATCTACTTCAATAAAGTCGGCGAGGATAAGTTCGAGGTGTTGGACGGCCAGCAACGGATCACCAGTATTGGACGATTCGTCACGAATAAGTTCGCGATCATGGATGTCGGCAATCCGAAGTACTTCGATAGCCTGCCCGCCGACCAGCGAGACGTGATTCAAAACTCAATGCTTCTGATTTACGAGTGTGAAGGGCTCGAAAAGGAGATCAAAGACTGGTTCGAGACCATTAACATCGCAGGTGTGCCGCTCAATCAGCAGGAGGTCTGGAACGCCATCTATTCCGGGCGGTTCGTGACGCTTGCGAAGGCGGAATTCAGCAACAGCCAGAACTCGAACATCCAGAAATGGAGCGCGTACATCAAAGGCAGCGCAAATCGGCAGGACTTCTTGGCGCGGGCGCTGGACTGGGTGAGTAAGGGCAGTATCGACGTCTACATGGCTAGCCATCGCGACAACAAAAACATCAATGAGCTGAAGATCTACTTCAACAGCGTGATCGACTGGGTTTCAACGGTGTTCATCGACGTTCTCCCAGAAATGCGCGGATTGGAGTGGGGCAGATTGTATGAGCTGTACCACGGCAAGGCCTACGATCCGACGAAGATGTCGGACGCCGTGAAAAAGCTAGCCGCCGATGACTACGTGCAGAACCACAAGGGGATTTTCGAGTTTCTATTGGGCCGCTCGGTCGATACGAAGTTGTTGGACGTTCGGGTGTTCGACCCCAAGGTAAAGCGTGTCGCATACACGGAGCAGACGCAAGCGGCCGAGGCCAAGCCCGAGTCCAACTGTCCGCTCTGCGCGCTTGGGAACAACGCGAACAAGAGCAGGATTTATAACTTTAACGAAATGGACGCCGACCACGTCTCCGCATGGAGCAAAGGCGGCGGAACCTTGGCCGACAACTGCGAAATGCTCTGCGTTACCCACAATCGGGCAAAAGGTAATCGATAATATGGGCGCACCGAGGCCCGCGCTTCTTCCTAGCGCGGGCTGCGCCGAAGGCGCGATTGGCCCCACCGCAGGTGGCAGGTGGTCAGGCGGCGGTACCGCTCGCGTGCAATGGTGAGTTCAACTGCTGGCGCAGATTGCCGGCCAGATCTGCCACCATGCGCAGCCTTTCGGCAACCGGCGATGGTATATCGGCTCCGCTGAGAGCCAACTGCGAGTGAAGCAACAGGCCGGCGACCGTGGATTTGAGCTCGGTTTCGATGGCCGCGGCGGCGGCGCGGCGGGCCAGCGCCTGCTCCCGCTCGCGCCGGTGCAAGGCGGAGCGAATCTCGCGGATCAGCCGCGCAGCGCCGGAGAGCGCGAAGTTGATCTGCAGGGGGATGGCGAGTCCGGCGCGCTCCCAGATGGCTTCGGCCGCGGCGGGATCGCACTCGGCCATGGTCTCATCTACCGCGACGGCCAAAAACTCGCGGCGGCGCAGCGCTGAGAGCGCGGCCTTGCGCCCTTCGGCTACTTCGACTTCCATGCCCAGTTGCGCCTGCACCACGGCTGCGCAGTTACGGGCGCCTTCAATTCCAGTCACAATCAGAATGCTCATTTGAAGCTCCTTAAGACAGTGGACAGTGGACAGTGAACAGTGGACAGCGGCAAGTGAACAGTGAACAGTGATCAGTGATCGGTGATCAGTTGTAAGTTCGAAAAGCTCGGCTTTCAGCTCAGGCGCAGCGGTAGCGTGTGCAGTGCTTGGCGCAACAGTATCGAGCCAGGATTTGAAGGCTGGTTGCTCAAGGTCAGGAGCAGGCAACTGTCCGCTGTTCACTGTTCACTGACCACTGCTTTTCACTCTTCCCGCAGCGGGTCGGCGATGCCGTATTCCTTCAGCTTGCGGTAAAGGGTGGTTTTGCCGATGCCCAGCAGCTTCGCGGCCAGCAGCTTGTCGCCGTTGAGCGAGCGAATGGCCCCCAGAATCGCCTGCCGTTCCAAATCCGCCAGGGTGGTCAACTGCGGGCTGGCACCGTCTGCTGCCGGTTCGCCGCTCATGGCCGCCGAGCGCCGCGCTTCCAGACCCTGCTGTTGCAACTGCGTGGGCAGGTCGCCCAGGTGCAGCACCGGTCCCGAAGAAAGAGCGCAAGCCCGCTCTATCGAGTTTTCCAGCTCCCTGACATTGCCCGGCCAGTCGTGCTGCATCATGGTGCGCAACGCCTCGTCGCTCAACGTGAACTTTGCGCCATGGTCGCGGCTGATGTGGTCCAGAAAATGCGCGGCCAATAGCGGAATGTCTTCGCGGCGGTCGCGCAAAGGGGGCAGGCGCAGGTTCACCACGTTGAGCCGGTAGAAGAGATCCTTCCGGAAGGAGCCTTTCTCGACCATTGTGGCCAGATCCCGGTTGGTGGCGGCCACTATGCGCGCCTTGATGGGAACGCGATGGGTGGCCCCGATCGGGCGGACTTCCTTCTCTTGAAGGGCGCGCAACAGCTTGGCCTGCAGGTCGAGCGAGAGCTCGCCGATCTCATCCAGAAAAACCGTGCCTCCCTCGGCGGAGACGAGCAATCCGTCCTTGGAGCGGTTGGCCCCGGTGAAAGCGCCCTTCACGTAACCGAAGAGCTCGCTCTCAATCAGCGTGGGAACCAGCGAGCCGCAATCGACCGGCAAGAAAGGTTTTTGCGAGTTAGGCCCGTAGGCGTGGATGGTGCGCGCCACCAGTTCCTTGCCGGTGCCGCTTTCGCCCAATATCAGTACCGGGTGGGTGCTTTGGGCAACTTTCGAAAGGATGCGGTAGAGCTTTTCCATTTCGCCGGAGCGGCCAATCATGGCGCCCAGTCCCTGCGAGAGCCGGAGCCGTTCGCGCAGCTGGCGTGTAGCCGCGTCGGTGACCAGCGAGGCCGAGGCGCGGTCAAGCACCGTGGACAGCTCGTCCATGGCGAAGGGCTTGGCAAGGTAGTCCGAGGCTCCGCAGCGCATGGCCTCGACGGCGGCGTTCACCGAGCCGGATGCGGTCATGGCGATCACCGCGGTCTGGGGGTAGAGGAGTTTCACTTCGCTGATCAGTTCGAGCCCGAGGTTCGAGCCCGAGGGCAGGTTCACCAGCAGGATATCGGCGGGCGAGCCGCGCAACATGCTGCGCGCCTGCGCGATGTCGCCGGTCGTCTCCACCGCGTAGCCCAGGCCCCCGGCAATCTCGGCGCAGGCCGAGCGCATCGCGGCGTCGGCGTCCACCACCAGCAGGTGCAGGCGTACCGGTGGCTCCGCGAGTTGGGGGATAAACTCCATCGTTCTTGCATTCAGAGCTGTTTCGAGCATTGTATTCGCCTCATGCGCAATTCGTTAAATTGGATTTTCTGTGGCCGCCGCGCCGGGATTGTTTTCTAGCGACGCCGCCGGCTTCTTGCCCTCGCGTCAGCGCGTGCGGACAGGCAGTTCAATCTGGAAGCGGGCTCCGCCTCCGGTGCTGTTGGCGGCATGAATGTGGCCGCCTGCCGCCTCGACGATGGAGCGTGTGATAGACAAACCCAGGCCGCGATGCCCGGCAGGCCAGCCGCCATTGCGGAGGGCTCCGTTCAGCTTGGTTGTATAGCCGGAGTGGAATATCTTCTCCAGCGAGTCACGGGGGATGCCTGGCCCGTTGTCTTCCACGGTCAGCATCAGCCACAGAGGGGCAACCGCTTCGGCGTGAAATTCATGCAGGTTGATCGCGATTTGCCCAGCGCCGGGCATGGCTTCGGCGGCATTCTTGACCAGGTTGACCAGAATCCGGGTCAGCTCCTCGCCGCTCATCCGCACAGCCTGCTCGCCGCCCTCTGTGTTTACGTCGAGGGCGATGGAGGGCCCGGCAAGAGCCGAGAGCAGATTGCGGTTGGCCGCGAGTTCTCCGGCCAGATTGTCGATTGGCGCGCCGGGCGTCAAGTCCCATTGGCGGGCGCGGTCGAGAGCGAGCGGCTCACGTTTCAGCGCCGCGCTGATTGCCCTGGAGAGCCCCATCTCCGGCCTGAGCCGTGCGTCAAATCGGGCGTCAGAATTGGCGTCAAAATTGGTGTCAGAGTTGGCGTCGAGGGCAAGCAGCTTTTCCACCAGCCGGCGGCTGGCCGCGGCCACCAGCCGCAACTCGCCGGCGTAGTGATGGAAGCTGGGGTTGAGCACTCCCGGCTCCTCCAGAAGATCGCAGTAGAGCCACAGCGCCGTGACCAGGTTCCGGGCATCGTGGGCCACCGCAGCGAGGCTCTCGGCATCGCCGCGCAGGTTGGCCAGCGTCTCGACCACCGTTTCGACCCGCTTGCGTCCGAACCGGCCGGCCTCCGCTCCGGTCACACCGGTTGCCGTGAGGCCAGTCTCGGCCAGTCCAATCTCCGCCAGCCCGTTTTCTCTCAATTCCGCTGCCTGTCCTGCCTGCTGCATCGCCCGTTTCCTTTCCTATTCCCTATTCCCTAGTCCCTAGTCCCTAGTCCCTCTTTTTGCCCTTCCCATTCCGGCTCTCTGCTGTGAGGACTGTCCTCTTCTAATACACGTGGCGTGCCAAACCAGAACAGGCCGATTAAGTTCCTGATAAGGGAAGGAGTTACGGGGGAATTCCCGGAATGTGAGCGGGGTCGGAACGAAAAGGGATTTCCCAGAATGGAACCGAAGGGAAGGACGTGATCGGCATAAGGTATGCCGTTCCAACAGGTTACTTGAATATTCCTTTTGCGGGTCTGGAAATCGACGGTTTCCCGTCCTGGGACTGGAGGATTAGAGCGGCTTCAAATCTCCCTTTGAGGCCGTTTCCCGTACAATCTCTCCATGGAAAGCTCATCCAACGTGCCCTTTTATCGTCCCGGCGGCAGAACTCCGCTTCAGCTTCGCCCGCTCACACTCACGCCCGGCTTTGTCCAGACCGCCGAGGGTTCCGTCCTTGTCTCGCTGGGCAACACGCGTGTGCTGACCTGCGCCACCATCGAGCAGGGCGTCCCCGGCTGGCTGCGCAACTCGGGGCGCGGCTGGGTTACGGCGGAGTACGCGATGCTGCCGCGCGCTACGGTGACGCGGACTCCACGGGAGAGCGAACGGGGGAAGATCGGCGGGCGGACGCATGAAATACAGCGGTTGATTGGCCGCAGCCTGCGCTCTGTGGTAGACATGAAGGCTCTGGGCGAGCGGACGGTGATATTGGACTGCGACGTAATTCAGGCCGACGGCGGCACACGCACTGCGGCCATCACCGGCGCAGCCGTCGCGCTGGCTCTCGCGTTGAACGCGCTGGTCGCAGCCGGAACCCTGAAGCAATCGCCCCTGAAGCAACTCGTCGCAGCCACTTCGGTAGGCATCGTCGGCGGCGCAACGCTGCTCGACCTTTGCTACGAAGAGGATTCGCAGGCTGAGGTGGACATGAATGTAGTGATGACCGCCGACGGCGGGCTGATCGAGACGCAGGCAACGGCGGAGAAGGGAAGCTTCTCACGCAGCCAGTTAAGCGGGCTGATCGATTTGGCCGAGGCGGGAATGAAGGAAATCTTCGCCGCGCAGCGGGCCGTGCTGGGGTTGTAGGGCTTTCTGCTATGCGATTGGCGGATGGTTTCCGGATTGGCGACAAACCGGGCGTGGTGACTCGTGTATCCGCGCCGGGGCAGTTGCTCGCATTGCCGACCTGTAATCCGTCTAAACTTAAATGCGGTCAACTCAAATGAGGTTCCACGAGAAAAAGACGATGCCTCTTCCACGAGTAAGCACTTACTTTCTAGACTCTGCGCATGTGGCTCCTTGGAGGCTGCAACTCTCCGCTGTGGCGCTCTGTGCGTGCATGCTGGGTTCCATGCCCATAACGGCTCTCGCGAGCGCAGGTCCCGCTGATTTGGAAGACCGCGCCTGGCTGATGAGTCCGGCATCATGGAATGAGCCTCAGCAGTGGCCAACATACGGCGCGATTCCGAAGCGTGAGCCATACATCCACTTTGCGAAAGGATCGATCAGCGGCTCTACGGGATGCGGCCAGCTCACCGGCTCTTATCGTCTTTCGGAGGATCGTTTGACGATAGCTCCGGTGTGGTCCGACGATCAAGAACGGCCCTGTGATGAGGTGGATCGGAAGGATGCATCTCGAATTCTTGAGTCGTTGCAGGAAGTCCGGGCAATCCATGTGGAACCTGAGTATTGGCATGGGGATGTGCTCCTGCTTCAAGATGCGAACGGAAAGACGAAAGTCGAACTCGGTCCTTTCCGGCCCGGCAGTGACCTCTCCGAACTCAGCGACACGTTTTGGCGCGTGGTTACTCTTCAAGGAGCAGGCCCCATTCCCGAGTCGGCGATTGTGAATATTGGCGAACGGTCGATCGAAATCAGCACGCCTTCCTGCTCCTTTTCCTTCCCGTATGGCTTCAAATTGTCCGGGCTTCAGTTTTTCCCAGCGTATAGCAGGAGTACCCACACCGAGAATGACCGCTCCAAACAGGATCGACGGGTCACAGAGTCCTTTGAAGCTCTTCTCGGGCGGATCAAGACCTACAAATCGACGGACGGCACACTGACGTTCTCCGATGGCAGCGGCCAGGCTCTGATGGTGCTGCGTGCGGTTCACCTAACCGGAATTGAGAACCGTCGCTGGC